>SDBS01001399.1_pt1 | contig 24427 bp, 18 predicted proteins | sample 2277091 | NCBI WGS metagenome assembly SDBS01 (sample SAMN10404972, study PRJNA504765) | marine sediment metagenome | isolation source: marine sediment core GS10_PC15, 163 cmbsf | place: Arctic Ocean: Southern Knipovich Ridge | collected 2010
ATCCACTTACCATCGGGAGACCATAAAGGGCCACTTTCACCTTCATGCCCAAATGTGATCTGATGTGCATCGTCCCCATCAGATTTTACAAGCCATAGGTGACTGATTTGTTTATTGGCCTTCCAGTCACTTTCTGATAAAATGTAAATTAGCTTTGTCCCATCCGGTGAAAGCCGGGGATTGGAAACTCCGGGAATGTTAAGAAAATCCACAACGGACATTGATCTCTTATCATTTTGTGCCTGAACATTCAAGCATGTTATAATTAACAGCAAGTGGAGCAGATTTCTCATAAGGTGATATTTTCGAATTATGGGTTATTACAATGCTTTGGTGTTTAACACCCTTGGATGATTTGAAGGCTTTCCGAATATCTGATAAACTTCGTCTTCGGGAAGCTTCATCATCTTAAAGTTATGCATCCAGCTTTTGAATTTATCGGATGTTTCAATATCCGGAAAATCCCTGTATAAAATTCCGGGTATTCCACGTTCCAATGATTCCAATGAACCGTCCGGTCTGGCAATACAGGCGGGCCAGGATGAATAGAAACCAGTTGAATTATTGGCTACAACCCACATGGCATTATCAGAAGCTCTGACCCGGATTTCAGCCGTTATAACTTCGTCCAGGATAGTTACCCCATCATGATGGGCATTGTAAAAAGAATGCAATATGATCTTTACACCTTTATGTCTGTATATATTATACATTTCCGGATAACAGGAATCATAGCATATTAGAAAACCAAGTTTATAACCTTTCAATTCTACTACTTCGATGTGACTTCCAGCGGTGTAATATTTCGAATCACCTCTGGTAAGCATCGACTTGTCATAACGTCCAACAATCTTTCCTTCATCTGAAATAATATACAGGCAGTTCAGAGGTTTTTCTTCTTCATCTATATAATGAGCGGAACCTAAAACTACCCATATTCTTTTCTCTTTGGCCAGGGACATTATTTCATATGTCTCAGCTCTTAAAGCCTCCCAATCATAATCTTCAAAAGAAGGTATATCACCTGGCGGGTATCCGGAAAGAGATGCTTCTGAAAAGTGTACAATATCTGCATGATTTTCAGCCGCTTCTTTGATATAATTCTTAATATATTCTGCATTGCTCCTCAGATCTCCGGTCACCGGAAACTGGCATGTAGCCACTTTTAACTTCTCCTGCGAGAATCCTGCCTGACAGAAACAGATTAATACTATGATTACCGTTGATGATATTAGCTTGATTTTCATATTTTTTATTGTTCATTTATAATAATAACATCTTTTTTTCTTGATGAAGGAGTTACGTTTAACACTTCAATTTTTCCATCTCTAAACTCACCTTCAATTGTTGTATTATAAGGGGCGTGCAATTTAAATTCTGCATTCCATTCTTTTGGCCAGGCCGGAAAGAGATATATCTTCTTTGAATATGGATCCGCTTGCATAAGCAATGATTGAAATGCTTTCATTAAAATTCCACCGTGATCCTGGTCGGGAGTCCAATCGTAATTGGGACCCCAAAAGGCAGGGAAACGCGAATTTTTATCATGATTCCCGGACCGGGCTACAAGGTAATTCCGGGCTTGCTCTGTTAATCCCAGATAAGCCATGAAAATATCATCCTGCCTCCAGCCAAAATCACCTTTATCCCAACGATGTTCCAGTGCGTTCTTGCCCCAATCTAAATCAGGGTATCCAATACCCAATAGCCTGAATGGAAATACAGCATATAATTCCGGGTTTTCAACATTGCGTTTATCCTCAAATCTGGCAGCAGGCGCGAGGGCTGTCCCTGAAGGTGTTTCCCGCACCGGAAGTTCAGGAAGTTTTGCATAGAGTGTATTCCAGAAATCACGATCCTGCTCGTTCGTTAAGTTTTCAGGTAATGCCAGTAATCGCCTGGTAATGCTGTGCAAACCGGCAAGTTCAGGCATTGGATTGGTACAATCCCACCAGGTTTCGCAGGCCATGGATGGGTACATGACGAGTTTACCATTTTCGTTTATTTTATAATAGTTATCGAAAAACTTCATTATATCATTGGCTACCGGGATGATCTTATTTTTGAGGAATTCCTGATCCTGGGTATAATCAAAATAATCGAGCATCATAAACACCAATTCGGGTCCTGCAACCCATTCCCATTTATGGTAGCCGCTCTCCTGCAACTTGTCGGTGCGTTCTTCGTATGGAGTCCAGCCATAGGTAGATGTGAAAACGGAACCCCAGAAATACATACATTCCGGGAAATAGGCTCCATCAATTCCAAAATACTTGTTTGTCCTTTTTTTACAGAGTTCATAGATCTCTTCAGTGTACATTTTGAAAAAGGCCTGCATCAGGTCATAATCGCCGGATGCACACATACTCTGGTAAGGTAACCTGGTGTTTTGCCACCAGTAACCGGGTCCCCATCTTCTATAATCAGCACCACCGGGAGTCCCTTTGGCCGGTACAGTAAAAATTGACCCGTTAAACTTAATGGGGTAATTCCCCCTGCCAGCTGATGCATCAATAAACCGTTGAAGTGCATAGGCACGTGATACGATGAAAGCATCGTTTTTACCGGCCAGGTGACTGCTGTCTGAAGGTCTTGCATGTATCCAGCTCCTGTTCCAGAATTCTGTCCACCATTTCTCATGTGCTTTCTGCCTTTCCTTAAAAGGTATTGCTTTCGTTTCATTGACAATATTTTCAATGGCGCTTAGCCATTCACCAGGTTGAGAGGGATGTTTTGTGAGAATATAAACATTCAGCCTTCCTGTTTTGGAAGATGCAGTTTGCAGGGTCCTGTCATTTAGTCGATTAGCTTCCGATCCGGTAATAATGGCACCAAATGTTCTATGCAGAATCGGGTCATTGGTCTTGAATTCTGATAAACCTTGTAATCTGTTAGTCAGTTCAAAACCAACTGACTTGTGATTATGGTGAAACCACCCGATATGGTTCTTTGTAGTTTGAATTAAACTATCCGGTTCAACAATAACCGGCTCATGTAAACTACCTTGTTTAGAACGATCTTCCAGCAAATCACTAACTCCAAGTTCAGATAAAGCACTGGGCTCTGTCCGCCACAATTCAATATTGGCAGTCAGCTTCACAGGAATCGAGCTTTCGTGGTTTAGGTAAACAACAGGATGATTTGCATCAACCCAGAGCCTGAGGCTGAAATCGGCCTTCTTTTCCCCAATATCTCTAATGGAACTTATTCGAATAGAGCCTGAATGTAAATCCAGCTCCTGCTTAAAATCTGAACCTTGAATAATAATCGCCGGCTCACATGTCACCCTCACTTTTCCAACTTTCAATAGGCGTCCATTATCTCCCCAGGAGTCAGTTTTTCCAATGTAAAAACAGATATCACCGTTTTCTTCCACCCACACATTCAGTCCAATATCCCCGTTACCAATCGGCATGGAACCATTATGGTCTTTGCTGGGTGATTCCCAGATCACGTTGTATTTCTTTAACCTATGCTCATTTTGTGTCAACGGATCATTTCCGGATTGACAACCAAAAACAACAATGATTACCAGAGCGCAGATTATTTTAAAAAGGGCTGAATATTTCATTTTTTGAAGTGATTTTTAAGTTTTTTACTACCAGGAAGCATCACGGTGAATTCATTAAAAATATATCAGCTTATCCTCCATATCTTTGGCACAAAGAATTGCTCCTGCGGCACTTGGGATGTTAATGTAATCCGTTGGAATTTTTGAACCTGGCTCAAATTGAATCCAGCCTTCAACCTGGCCGAAAGATCCGTTTGCCTTTACCCCGAACCATCCTTTGGAGCTAAGCAATTCAATTTCAATTTTATCCTTCAGGGTATCAACTACCATGATCGCAGCAATTCGTGACTTCTGGGCTTTTTCCTTGGTCTCAACTGTAACATGCCAATGGTTTTCTACTTTTTTATGAAATTCTTCCGGGATCCCTGTATTATAAGGGGTGTCGAATTTGTCGGTTTGACTTATTTCAAGGTTCTGCGATGATTCAAACCAGATACTCAACCTTGCACCATCTTTTTTTGAAATTACCTTCCTGTCAGCTATTTTCATTTTATCAAAGGCATGCAGCATCCATTGGAAATTTGCTTCTGACGGGGCTTCTAATTGATCCAGCAGTAAAAATATGCCCGGCCGGAGAAAGAGGATATGCCTATTAAAGAATTTTAATCTGCCTTTATAGGCTGGTGCGGCATCAGCAATAAGATATGTATGGGCTTTTTTATCTTCAAAGAAGGAAATAGTACCGGTAGCTTTATCATCACGCACTATCTGCCCCTGTCCATTTACCAGGACGGAATTATTGGCTTTTGTTGAACGAGTCCACTCAGCATGATGAGGCATACCATAACTTGGTCCATAATAGCCGGAGGGAATGGCAAGGGCCACTCCACCCTTGAATATAGTAAAGGAGTTTTGATCGGCATGGCTGTGGGATACACTCCCGTATGGGCTGCTTTTAAACAACATAAAGGTGTCGTTGGCAGGATCGGACAGATTACTGTGCAGCCCTGCCCAACCAACACCTCTGAATACTTTTGAGTTCGGCAGGTCTAGAGGTTGTCTGGGGGTTATATCATTATCAAATATTGCGGTATTAATGTCCTTAAATCCTTCAGATGATGGCACCTGATTTACCCACCATGCAATATATTCGTCTTCATAGCGATTCGCATGGTAATCCATCAACCTGATGAATGCATCTCTCTGGTTTGAATTTGGACCACCGCCTTCTGCGGAATCACCAAATGGCCTGATTTTAGCAAGCGGTGAAGTACAATACATGTAAAAATACCTGATGCGGTTGAAAAATGGACGTTTCCATATATTAAAGTCCACGGCGGCTTCAAGGGTATCAAAAGCAGGAATGTAAAAATTATTGTACCACAGACCATAGGGAACACCTTCTGCCCAGCCACCATCTATGCCTCCCCAATGGGGATAGAAAGTTGTTAAGGCTTTCAGTGAAAAATCAAGCCAGGTTTCCGGTCCCTCAACCTCTCCGGCCATTGCTATGGCCATCTCTGCCAAATAAGCAATCAGCCTGGCAGGGTGGCTGCTTCCCGGATAGGTTAAATACTCGGTCCTTTTTAAATGTTGAAAAGTTTGCCATGCACGCCCTTCACACATTTTTAATACCCGCTCTTTTTCTGATGTTGTCAATGCATCGTATAACCAGTCATATATCTTATGGGCATATCTTGACATGCTGAGCCCCACTTCATCACCCCATTCTGCTGCTACCGAACTAACATCATCAGAATCTGTGGGCCATTCGGTAACTTCTAGCAGAATTCTTTTTGCTGCAACAGCATATTTTTTCTCACCACTCATCAAATATGCAAGACTCAGGTTATATAAGGAATTGTCAATATACCCCCTGAAATACTGAAAGTAGTTTAGATACTCCATTCTACGTTGTGCCGGCTCGGTTGTAAGATGATAGGTCGGGTACTCGGGCGCCGAAGTATCGAGTGATTCATCCGCACTGTTTTTGATATTATTCCAGATAGTTTTATGCGTTGTTTTCAACCTTTGTTTTATTTGTGGCAGGTTGGAACGCATGAACTGGACCCTGGAGTGTTCACCGGGTACACGCTCCAGCAATTCTTTGGGTTGGATCCAGGGCAGTTCTTCAAATTTATTTGATATTGAAAAAGACGCTTCACCCTTTCTGGCCACAACTTTTCCATTTTCATTAAGAGCGAATACATTCCACTTATAATTACCAGGACTTAATACAAGATCAGGCAGGTGCACGGGTCCTTTACCTGTGTGTTTTTCATAGAGTATTTTACCAGAATCATCTGTTATTCTGATGATATAATCCGATGCACCAGGAGCCGGGTACCAGCAAAACCCTGGTGGTGATATGTTAAGTGTATGACCATCAAAAGGCCGGGGGAATAACATACTTGAACTTGTTTTCTCTGAGAGAAATGAGATATTACCCTCCTGCTTGTTCTGATGGCAACCTGTTAACCAGGCCAAAGAATACGAACTGGCCCCTGCAAGTGAGGTAGTAATTAAAAACTCTCTTCTTTTCATTTACTGTCATTATTTTTTATGAGATTCTGCTGGTTGAAAAGTAATATTCAGAGACTGCACCCTGGGATTTTTCTCCGGGGTTAGTGTAAGGAAAATTATGATAGTACCATTCTCCGTTTGATACTTGAAACTTCCCCGCAGTTGATTATTTGGCTTACTCTCAACTAAATTTTCAATTTTACCAGCTTTGTCCAACATTGCCTGTATTTCTGACTTACGATTTTCCCGTGACATGTCCAGGTAGAAGTTTTCAGCCAATATTTGCGCTTCCAAGTCTGTCTCCCAATCCTGGATCAGTTGTACTACTTGCTCTTGCCTTTTCATTAAAATTTCAGAAACGGGAAGCTCCCGGGGCTGTAAACCGATCGATTCAAAAAGTAGGTTCTTCATTTTTACAGGAGGATAGGCGGCGGTATAGGTCAAGTTACAAAAAGCCATGTAACCTACCCCATATTCAGGGAAAAAAGCATATCTGCTTCCAAATCCGGGAAGTGCACCTCCATGCGAGATCCATTTAAATCCTTGACAATCTTCTTGGATGCGAAGGCCAAAGCCATATCCGGAAATGAAAGAGTAGGGATCTCCCTTCAGGTCTGTGGCATCTGCATATAATTCATTGAATTGAGGGCTATGCATCTCTCGAAGGGTACTTCGTTTGACCGGTCCCATATCCGGATCATTCCTTGGGGGCCAGGCAGATAGATGAAAACTGACATATTTGCTGAAGTCTTCAATGGTGGTGATCAAGCCCCCCATAGCACCAAAGGAGCCATCATGGAGCATGGGTTCCAATTTCCATTGTTCATTTTCCCAGCGATATCCAAAGGCTAACTGATTTTCTGGTATGCAGTCATATTCCCAGTAAGTATGCTCCATTTCCAATGGTTGTAAGATGTTCTCCCGGATATAGTCCTGATAGGGCTTCCCGGATACGACAGAAATGATTTTACCCAGTATTGCATAACCGGTATTGCTGTATTCAAATTTATAAGAGGTTGCATTGGAAAAGGACAATCCATCTGAGATCAGGTCCATCAGCATTTGATCAGATTCATCGAGCTGGCGGTCTCCCCATGGGTTGTCTTCAGGAAACCCGGCCGTCATTGTTAACAGGTTCTCGATATGAATGACAGAGGCATCACTGGTGAGATATTCCAATTCAGACATTTCCAGGATGTATTTCTCTACTGGATCACTTAGTGACAGCTTGCCTTCATCCCTCAACTTCATTATGGCCATTGCTGTAAAACTCTTTGTCATTGAAGCAATTCGGAAGCAGGATCGTGGAGAGGCAGAAAGCTTATCCTCGAGATTTATTAATCCTGTTGCACCACTGAGTACCAGATCATTGTCGACAACAATACCATATGCAATACCGGGTATATTTCTTCGCTTTGCATGTTCTTCAATGATCTGTTGAATTTCGGGTGCGATGTCTTTAATCTTTTCAACGCGGTTATCATTAGCAAAAACGGGTGGTTTATAATATGTCGAGTAGTTTAGGAGGGTATTATCCGCTTTATGTTCCTTGGTTGTTTGCGGATTACAGGAAACCAGGACAAGGAGAAACCCACAGAAAACTAGATGATTTTTAATAACATACATAGTGCATACGATTTATTTACGCATAACGGTGTGAATAAAAAGCGATTTTGTAATATCATTTCAGGATAAATGAGGCTGGTTGATTTGCGTGTATGCTAACTTGAAATGAATCATTTGAGATTGAAATCCCTTTATCATCAGTAATTTCATCCCTCAGGTTGCATGGGTAGGCTCTGTTATAGTCGCTGCCTTCTGATAAGGTTACCCTACATAATCCGCCATTTCCAGCCTGTTCCCAAAGGCGGAGTACCATGCTGTCACTATCCGGGTTAGTTTTAAAAGCTGTTACCAATATTCCTTTACGACTTAAAGAAATCCCCTCTGCTGTTACAGGATTTTCCCCTTTGGGACCTTCATAATAAACTCCTTTCAGCGGGACCCGGGTTTCTTCAGAAGGTGTAATAAAAGTCTTTTCAGAATCATATTCGTCATAACTCCAGATATAGATCTTTGAAGAAAATGAACCTTCGATCCATTCCGTAAAATTGGTACCCCATTGAGTATTAAATAAATTCACAAATACCTTTCCTGTAGTTAATTGTTTTTTATTGGAGAATCGGAAGAGACCAGGATTGTCAATACTTACTCCCGGGGAAGATGGACAATTTAGCACAATTCCTTTGCTCAATCCATCATACATAGTCATTGAAGTATTAAGAAAATAGAAATCATGATTAGTCCCTTTGACCAGTTCCCTCTGTGGATCCACAATTCCACCGGTACGATAAAGTCGGTATTCAGGTTTATCCAGATTAAATGGGAATGAGAGCCATCCGGCTTCTGGCAGCGAGTTTGGTTTTTTCCCATCAACGCCCCATACTATTTCAATATAGGGTTGATTCTCATATAATGTATAAGTTACCATATATCGCTGTGAATCTGGATTATCCAGCTTTCCAAAAACGGTTGCACGCACTGCATTTCCCATGTCCAGGTATACAATTTTTACACATTCCCCCTTGTAAACCACATTTTCTTTATCAGGAACAGCAGGTCGTATCATTTCATCATTCGCCCAGTTTTCAGCACCTGGCTTTATATAGGCTTTATTGTAAGCATCAATTTTTTTCTGGCCTGCTTGTTCTAAAATATATTGCCCAAAACCATAATCCTTGTTCTGACTGGCTAATTCTCTGTTGTTTCCTTTGTCAAATGCGGATGATAAAGTTCCTTCAAGCTCATTGATTTGTAGTTTGAAATATTCATTCTCCAAAAGATTATTATTCTCATCGATAAAAAGGGATGTTTCATGATTAATTGGTTCCAGCAAGGGTATATACGTTTTATACCCCATCGATGGCACTGAATCAGCATCAAAAGAAATCAGATTATAATCTTCATAAACAGATATTATTTTACCAGTTGCTGCATCTTTCAATCCATAGATTTTAAATTTCTTTTGATATACCCCGGCAAAGAAGCTTACCCTCCCGCTTCTTTTCCAGGGCAACGGATTGTACACAACAATTCTTTTTCCATCTACATTCACAGATGATGCAAGTTTTTTCAAATGGTGATTCATTAAAGGGACTATTATTTTTTCCGCATTTCTGATGCGGTTCCCTTTTTCAATCCATGTCCCTTCGATAAAATCATAGTTCCCCAGGGATTTATTTATTCTGAACTCATCGTTATATGTCCATTTATGCTGATCTGCATGTGTCATGGCAGCACCAAAAGTATGTTCGTCATACAGGATCATATTTTCAACAGCATCATCAATATATGATTCAATATTATTAACATTCACTCCCCACAGGTTCATCTGTGAATTCAGGATTTCTGTATTGTAAGTTTCACGCTGCAGGTGCTTACTTAGTTTTGTCTCACGGGGCTTTGACATATATCCATGGATCCAGGTATCGGGCATGTCACCGGTCACAACTGGCAGTACTGGTTCTTCTTTCATCAAAAGATCATAAAAATCAGAAAGTCTGCCGATTTTTACATTTACTTCAGGCATCTTTTCCTTAGCAAGTCTCAATAATTCTGCAACTGCTGCAGGGGTAGGTGCGCCTGTGTTCTCATGCGTATGAATCATGGCAAGCCAGGTTTTATGCGGCCAATCTTCAGGTGGCAAAATGCCGGAACCATAGTATTCAGCCCAGTAAAATGTTAAAAGACGTGATCCATCGGGACCTTGCCACCAAAATAAAATAGGAACATCAGGCGATGCAGAACCGGGATTACAACCTAAATGAAGAAAATCGACTCCTGCATTTTTAAGCACCGTTGGCAGTATACGAGAATGGCTTGGCACATCGGTAAGCTTGGCATCGCGGGCCTGGGGTAAACCATAAGTTTTGTTTATTTCAGAAGAATAAGATAGCCCACGCACCAGGTTTTCAAGATCACTTGCTTCTGTTTCAAAGGTTATGGGGAGTGCATGAGGAACAATACGTTTATCCTTTATTGCTTTTTCCAGTCTTACCTTTTTATCCGCGGAAGAATTTTCAAGCATATACTTCAAAGGCCAGGCAGGAATGGTCCATACAAACTGTTCTGAGGCTGGCAAATTCGATGTTTCATCGATCGACTTCAATGTCTCATTCAACATTTCATTGCAATACCTTTGAAGAACACCCTCTGCCCAGTTTGTATAACCAATATCAACATGCATCTTGAATACAACCACGATGTCGGTTACTTGACTTTTAAGTGCACCTCCGTCAGTTATTTTTGCTTCGGTTTGCGCGCTTAACATATTAACCATTACTAAGAAAAATGCTATCAGGAAGTATCTCATAATTCTAGAAGGGACTGGATATAAGCATAAATTTACTGTTTTTCAATGTACTTTTTAACAACATCAAGAGGTGCTCCGCCACAGGATGCAATAAAATAGCTTGGGGACCATAATCCACCTTTCCAATAGTACTTTTCCAGTTCCGGGAATTCCTGTCGCAAAAACCTGGATGAGACTCCTTTTAAACTGTTAACCAGCCTTGAAGGTGTCGTGTGTGGCAGGGGCTCAACCAGAAGGTGCACATGGTCATTCTGCCCGTTGGTTTCAATCAGATTACAGCCAAAATCATTACACACTCTTTCAAAGTGGTAATTTAACCTTTCATACATCTTTTCAGTAAAGACTTTTCCTTTGTATTTTGACACAAAGACCAAATGAAGATGTAGTGAATAAACGACATGTCTTTTTGTGCGTAAATTTCGCATAATTCTTATATTTTTCGTGCATTTAAATATATGCTAAAGATACGAAAAGCATATAAGACAAGATTAAAGACCAACAAAAAAATTAAGAAAAAGCTGTTGCGTTTTGTGGATGGTACTCTATTCCGGGCGAGTGCCTTTCTAAGGTTTTGCCTGTGCCTGTGGGCATGAAGACAATGCAGATGTCAAATCGCATGTTAATATTCAGGCTGGCTCATTTTTCCCATGAAAAGAATGCTACCGGTAGAGTTTTCGCGGATCACAAAAAGGAAGGGTTTATCGGCTATGAAATGAGTTAGTCCGCTGCCACCTGCAGAAGTCAACTCGATCTCTACGGCCGTAACTGCAGCCGCTTCTGTTCCTTCCTCGTTCACATCAATGAAGGTTTTATGAAGAACCCTGGAAATGAAAAGATTTCCTGCCGGATTGATCCTGGTGAAATCCGCAGCATCTGAGAAGGCTATTTCCATTCCCATGCTGCTCAGTGGATCATTGAGTAGCTTGAAGGTTTCAAATTTGAATTTTGGCAGCTGCAAATATACCCTGGTCTCATTTAAATTGTTTGTCCAGCTGTTCCATGTATCATTATCCATTTCCGCCAGGATATCGGAGCAGGTATTTTCACCTGAGGGAAGGAAGACCAGCATGCTGAACTTCTTATCTCCATAAGGAAGTTCTACAAGCTCGAATAGGTTGTTCTGAGTATAATTCAGTTTCGTTTCCTGGTGCATGGCCGGGGTCTCAAAGGATCCCCCTGCTTCCGGAAAAAAAGGCTCCTGTTTGGTCTCATCCGGATCAAATTCATAAGTCCATGTACCTTTGAAATAAATCGCATTGATCAGGTACATGACCGCCGCTGGCGGGATAGCCTCAATGATCTCTTCAATAAGCCCATGGGTATTATCGGAAACCCACTGGTTGATAATATTAACGGCATCAGGGCTGCTGAAATCCAGGGAACGGATCTCCGCGTAGAAGTGATCCTTATTGGTCTTGATAAATTCATCCTCTACTTCAAAACCTTCCTTGTACCAGATGGAATTGGCGATCTCCATCACTACTTTCGGATCCAGGTCCAGCAGTTGGTCAATAATGCTTTTATAGCCATCATTGATCTCATCCTCCGTAAATCCCTGCAATTTTAATGTTGCTTCCATGGCTTCCCGGGTGGTGGATGCCGATCCGTTATAGGTCATGCCAAGTGCAAGTGCAACGCTGAGTGGAGAGATCATGACATTTTCATCAGCATTCGCATCTTGCATTACTTCTTGAAAAAGCTCCAGTCCGAATACATTATCGGAAGCCAGCAATTCGAGAGATTTCAGATTCAGGTTCAGGTCCTTTGACTCCTGGACCGATGGATTTGTTTCGCAGGCGGCAACCAGCAAGGTCGCAAGGAAATATATCGCGATTTTTTTCATTTTCATCATTTTTTGGACATGCATAGAACTACTCATAAGACGTAATCCGGCATGGTAAGGTTGCGTATGTATCCACCAAAACCGCTAACTGTAAAATCTCCTGATCTTCCCCTTGACAAGGAAAAGTTGTTTAATATCACTTTGTTTGGCCTCTATGGTACCGGTATCACCATTTGATGGGACGAGGAGCAGGGTATCCGGCTTCCCTGAGTCTTTGATATACCTGAGAAGATTGAGATTATTGGTAACAACTATATATGGAAGGTCGTAGATATAGGCATTTTTGTTTACAAGGTCACAGAGAATGATCTCACCGGGCATGAATTCCGGCAGCATTTCATCTCCAAAAACCTCCAGTGCAATGTCACATTCAAGAAAAGATTCAATCCGTACGATATGGGCGGGCCTGGCATTCCTGCAATTGAATAAGGCCTCAAATTCACCCGGGAGACGTTCACCGAATGTCTTGATCATCTTAGTCAGGGTGTCGGGAGAGATATAATCACCAGCAGTGTTTTTTGACATCATGGGCAGATGATTATACCGTACCCAATCCGGATTCAGTTCAGGAAATGACACTATATATTTTTTCAGGATCTCTGCCGATGGAGCTTCATTCTCGTAAAAAAATTTTCTCAGTTCGTTTTCCTTAACATTGAGTCGTTCGGCTGCTTCAGCCAGTGTGATGGCATATTTCCGACTGATATGTGACAGCCTGTCATTAATATTCGGAAAGGAATCTTCAGCTATGGAAAACATTTCTCCCTGACCTGCTATCAGCCAGCGGATGTTTAGCAGGTCCCATCTTGAAACAATGCGAAAAATGACATCATAACTCGGACTCCGATCAGGATTGTTGATAATATTGGTGATGGTAGAATTATTTTTCAGTCCGATTTCTTTTGAAAAAGAATTTTTATTCAGTCCCAATTCCTTGATCAGGAGTGCAATTCGTTCTCCTATTATTGACATGTACTCTGCTAGTAAATAGTGGATTCGACAAATGAAGATAAAAAAAAATATCATACTTTCAAAAAGCAGTAAATTATTTATATATTTGTGTGCATAGGACCAGTTCATTCCAATGTTTAATTCTTATGGTAGTGGTTTCATTTCAAACATTAATCTCAAAATGAACTGGTCCTTCCCCTTTTAATAAGATCCTCTTTTCCATTCATCAATTTCAATCCTGCTCTCGATATATTTCATTAATTCAGCATCCTGTCAAAGGGGTACGTCGAGGACTTCCGGTATGAAAATATGAATACGCCTGAATGTACCGATAAAATGAGTCTTGGACAACTGGGACTGAAAGTTCAGCATGCCTTGCGTGCATTTACTGCTAAGGACCGGAAAAACATCAAGCGGACATCTGAAAATTACCCCATTTCCGAGTTTTACAAGATCAATGAAATAATTACTTCCCTCGGAATCGGGGAGGCATTGATCACGGCCCTCAATGAGAAAGGTATACCAACCCCTCTCGCTGCTACTTACATGAGGGCACCCATGACACGGATGGATATCCTGACGGAATCCGAGGTCCGGTCCCTGGTCAGATCATCGGACCTGGTTCCCGTTTACGAAGAAACGATCGATGGCGAGACGGCTTATGAAATCCTGATGGAGAAAATTGAAGCTTCGCAAAAGGAAGATCACCAGGGAAAATTAAAAGAGGAAAACAGGAAAGCCAGGCCAAAGAAAAAGGATGACAGCTTATTTGAAGAATTAAGCAAAAATACAATGGTCCGGCAGGTCGGCCGGACAGTCGCCAGGGAACTCGCCCGGGGATTACTGGGAGCGCTTGGTGTCAGTGCTGCAACACGAAAAAGAAGATCGTAGGAGCCAAAGATTAAATACCGTCAGATTCTCAACAGGGAATGGAGATCATCAAGTAATCGGATGCAAAGGCGGATCACTCCTTGGAGAATAATTCGGATTTAAGCTCCGGCCATTCAAGCTCGATATTTTTAAGGGTTTTCAATACCTCCGAGGCAACATAATAGAGTTTTTGCCAGTTTTTATCGGCTGGGACTATATGCCAGGGTATGGCATTACAATCCCTGAAGATCTTTTCATATACCTCCAGGTAATCGCCAAATTTCTTACGGGTTTCCCAATCGGCATCCTTGTGTTTCCAGTGTTTCTCCCTCAACTGGACCCGTTCCATTAATCTTTCTTCCTGTGCCTCAAGGGATACATTGAGGAAGAATTTAAGCACCCTGGTATTATTATGTTCCAGTAGTTTCTCAAAATCGTTTATCAGACTGTAACGCTCTTCGATCAGCTCTTCGGTGAAATAACCTTCGACGGAGGGCACAAGAATGTCTTCATAATGAGACCGGATAAAGATCTGCACATCTCCCTTGGCGGGGACGTCCTTGTGTACACGCCACAGGAAATCATGTGCAAATTCTTCACGTGTTGGTTTCTTAAAGCTTTTTATCTTAATACCAATCGGGTTACAATATCTCAGTAAGCCCCTTGTCAACCCGTCTTTTCCGGATGCATCAAGACCTTGAAAGACAATTAATAAGCTATACTTTTGCTGGGCATACATCTTGTATTGCAGCTCGCCTATCTCTCTCAGGATGGTTTTTGTTTCCATCCTTGTTTTACCCTTGTCCCAGTCTGGATTGAATGAATGGTAATCTTTTATCTTCATAATTCTCAATTATTATGCTCTATCCATATGATACATATACAGGCAGGTGGTCAGAAAATCCACCATGGTATTTCTTTCCGGAATATGACCTGTTGGGCCTGTAAATTGCTCTTTTTTTATCGTAAAATAATAATCTTTTATCAAAATGAACCGTCAGGCGGGAAGACTTGATCTTGTATCCCTGAGCAATCATCATTCCCTGACTGATCATGATCTGATCGAACATGAGCCAGCGCCCTTTCGCAAAAACGGTTCCCATTTGCTTGCTATAAGGAATGAATGCCAGGTTGTAGAATTCATCCTTCCTGATGTCTTGCTTCGATTTTGAATTCAGATACCGGGTTATTGATTTACTTACGGGTAAATCATTAAAATCGCCCATGATGACAATCTTGGCCCTGGGGTCGGCCTGCAGTATGTTTCGTGTTTTGTTGGAAAGACTCTGTGCCGCAGCGATACGTTTTGGCATCGTTTTCCGGGTTCCCTCCCTGCGGGATGGCCAGTGATTAACAAAGAAGTGGACGATATCATCTCTGTCAAATGCACCTTTGACATAAAGGATATTCCGGGTTGTATAAATCAGATCCGTAAGTACGGTCTTGTTTTCGATCTCAGCTACACCTATGATTGCAGGTACACTGTTTTGATCAATGGAGGAAATTGAACTTGTGATATTCTCAAGTTTCTCCAGGTATCTTTGCTCTGACCAATCTTTATATGACCCTGGAAGGAAATCATTGTCATTCTTTACCGGATCATCAACTGTATCGAAAAAATTTTCAAGATTGTAGAAAGCTACTGTTTGCCGGTCAGCATCTGGCATAGAGATACGTAATTAAACCATCAGCCCGGTCTGCCACCAAGCAATTCGTCCTGCAGGTCCTTCAGTTCTTTCCACTTACCCTCATGGGCCATTATTGCTTGTTTTGACCAGGTTGTGGGATCATGCATTTTGTATCTGTCTCCTCCTTCAGCGACCAGCATTTCGCTGATTACCTCAGCATCACCATCTGCCAGTTTCTTCCAGGTATCTATACTGCTCCTTCTGAGCAATTTTTCAATTTTAGGACCTATCCCTTCGATTATTTGAAGATCATTCAATCCAATTTCCGCTTCCATAATTTCTTCTGCCACAGCGGTTTCATAATTGACCTTTTCGATGATTTCGTGAGTATCTGCAGAAGCAGTTAAGATATTCTCTGACTCATCTGATTTCAAGGCATCTTTGGATTTATCCTCTGCTGCATCTTTTCGTTTACGTAAATAATATCCTATCAGAAAGCCAAGGATTGCTGCAATTATTAATACTATTACAATGAATAGGAGGTCGGAAGAAAATCTTTCAGCCATTTTATTAGGTTTTATTGATTAATGTTTATTTCTACTCTGCGGTTTAATTTTCGGCCATCTTCTGTATCGTTTGAGGCAGCCGGTTCAGTATCGCTTTTCCATTCCGGGATTATTTGTTCTCCCGTAATACCAATTCCGATCAGGTATTGTTTAATGGTTTCTGCCCTGAGTTTTGAAAATCTTTCATTGGCCTGTGAGGAACCCCTGCTACAGGAATGACCTTCAACCGTAACAGTTGAGCCAGGTGTGTTAGCCAGGAAATATTTAAGTGAAGTGAAATACATTTCATCATCATTAACTGCATTTAATTTGCTTGAGGCAAATTCGAAATAGTACTTTTTCGTCCCGACACCATTCAGGTATTCAAGTGCGATTGCAACGGAATCTGTCTCCATATCAGCAGTCGATACAGCATCAGAGTCCACTGTAGAAATGTTATCTTTCATCTCAGATACGGGTGCCTGGTCTGTGTCTCCACAATGGTTTCGAACTTTATAAACATACCAGTATGAAGCGATACTTATCCAGACAACCAGAAGGATAGAGAATAACAGGCTTAGGCGTTTCATTTTTTTAAGCTAATTTAAGCAAAACTCTGCTAATCAAAAACAAAATTCTTCTTAACTTATATTTAACAGGCTTCATTTCTGAATATTTTAATTTATTCAATTATTTCGCTGCCGGTTCTGCAGATCCTTCCATTACCTACTAGCAAGAGCTGAGAAATCAAGAAACATAAAGGCACATTAACCTTTTATCAAAAGGTTTGCGCCTTTTCTTTTTGAAGCTGGTTATTGATATGTCTGCCCATTTTCCTAAATTTGTTCAAGACTCCGGATCCCGGGAAATCTGCTGCATGAATTACCACCTTAGAAAATTGTTTTGTCTCATTGTTTCAGCATGGATCCTGATATTCACCTCTTTTTCGCAAAAAGTACCCGAATCCTGGCTGAAATCGGAATTTATTGTGCTATTAACCTCTCATGTCACCTGGCCGGAAGAAGCGGAGATGGATACATTCAGAATAGGTATCCTGGGTGCAGATAAAGTGTATTCCATGCTGGGGATGAAAGCTAACCTGGATACCTTGAAAAATATTCCCGTTTCTGTGGAATATTTCAGGCGAACCCGGGAAGTTCGCCCGGTCCAGGTTCTCTTTTTGGGTAAGGAGAAGCAGGCTGCTCTTAAAAAAGTCTTCAAACGATTTAAGGATGAACCTGTATTGATCATTACCGATAGTGCCATGAATTATGATTATACCATGCTGAATCTGCTGGGCAAGAGCATGGCCGGTAAACCTTTTGAGATCAATAAAGCCAATATTGATAATGCAGGACTCAGTCTTTCATATAGGATCCTGTATGTCGGGGGAAGGGAAGATGATCTCCGTCTCCTTGTACAGGAGTCGGAAAGGCTGCGGGGAGAACTTGCCGGTAACCTGGATTCTATTCAAAATGTATTATCAGACCGGCAGGAGGAACTTGCCAGGACCAGCCTGAAGCTGGAGCAGAGAACGGGAGAAATAAACAAACTCAATAAAGCCATTAACCAGCAGACAGAGCAGCTGAGCAATCTCACAGATGATGTGGATCTTAAACAAATGGACCTTGAGGAAAAGATCCGGTTTCTTGGATCACAGGAAGAAAGGATACAGGAGAAGGAGCAGGAGATCATTGAGATGAACGAGGATATATCACAAAAGGAAAAACGCATCTCGGCACAGTGGAGGATCCTGGATGAGCGGTACAAGGAAAGTGCTAAACAACGGTTGATGATTGAAGAACAGGACGATAAGTTAAGGCTCCAGAGTTTAAAGATTGAGCAACAAAAGCTATTACTGATATTTTTTTTGATTCTGTCCCTGCTGATCATCATCATGATATTTTTAATCTACCGGGCATATCGTGTAAAAAAGAGGGCCAACCGGATACTTCGGGAAAAGAACAGGATCATCCAGGAACAGAATAAGGCCATTTCCAACCAGAAGGAAGAGATCGAGTCCCAGCGTGACCAGTTGCAGGATGTAAACCGGAAAATTGAACGTCAGAACGAGAATATCAGGGCCAGCATATCATATGGTCTGACCATACAGCAGGCCATACTACCGGATATGAAAGAAATCGAACGCCACTTTGAATCTTTTGTACTCTTTTATCCGAAAGATATTGTATCGGGTGATTTCTACTGGTTTTCAAACCTGGGACGAAACCGAGCCGGTGATGAGACCATATTTATAGCCGCCATAGATTGCACCGGACATGGGGTTCCGGGTGCCTTCCTGTCGATGATAGGATCCCGTATGTTAAGTGCCATTGTTAATGAGAGTAAGGTTAGGGAGACAGATACCATACTCGAATTAATGAATAAACGCTTACGGCATGCACTGAACCAGCCCAGGTCGGAGAATGACGATGGCATGGACATTTGCCTTTGTAAAATCATCAGGAAGGATGCGCGGAAACAAAAAGACCAGCCCGTCTACCTCAGTTTTTCGGGTGCCAAACGATCACTTTTCCTGAAAAGGGAAGGCCGGGAAGTTGAAATTATCAAAGGTGACAGGCGTACCACAGGAGGTGGTCATTTTAATCCCAATCCATTTTCAAAACATGAATTATTATTACAACAGGGTGACAGGATCTACCTGACCACGGACGGATTGATGGACCAACATTCACCGGAGAGAATAAAATACCGGTCAAAACGCTTCGTGCATTTCCTGAACAGGTATGGAAATTTGCCAATGAATGAACAGCATACCAGGCTGGAGGAGGAATTACATGACTACATGTCTGACGAAAATCAGACAGATGATATCACTGTTATGGGATTAAAACTTTAAATTTACTGCTCATTTAAATAAGAACACATGGAAAATCTTTATATCCCGATCCTGGAAGATGAGTATGACAAACCATTTGTGCATTTCAGGGCCGAATCCGGTGAATGTGAGATCTCAGGAGAGAGTTTTCCGGAAAAAACAGTTGAATTCTATGACCGGTTGATTACATGGCTTAAGCAATATATTGAGGAAGTCAAGGGCCCCATTGATTTCACCATCAGGTTGTCATATTTCAATACCAGCTCCTCAAAGCGTATCCTTGAGATTATGATCCTGCTTCAGAAATATGCCGAAACGGGGAGTAAAATAACTTCCAGGTGGCATTACGACCCTGAAGACCTGGATATGGAAGAGGATATTGAGGATCTTAAGGTCATCTCAAAACTGCCCCTTGAGATGGTACCGGAACGCGGGGAGACGCGGTTCAAAACTTATGATGATGGAGAGGAATAAAGGCGGGATGCATATGTTATTCATCGAATATATTAGAGTTTCTGGAGCAGGGAAGGTTTAAAGATTTCTTTTTCTGTGATAAAACCATCCGCCCAGTCGACCGGGATTTTCTCGAAATAGAAATTCTCGATATCAATGCCAGGGTGTGGATCTTTCCATATCTCTTCTACCTGCTTCTTACTCTCATTGTATTGCATTTCCTGGTGCTCAGGCGGCAGGCTGAACCAGAATTTACGTGAGTCTGCAAGGATATACACGGGAATTCCTGCATTTTTACCTGCCAGGCAAATATTATAGCTGCCTGATTTATTTACGAAGTAGTTTCTGAATATGGCATCTGCCCCCAGTAAGATCATATTGATTCGGTCCAGGTGCCGGGCATACCCTGTATCTGATACGAGTTTTACTTCATATCCCAGTTTGTATAAATTCACTGCCTGTATCCTTCCTTCAAGGATGGGCCGTGACTCAGTCTGTATGATCTTTACTTTTTTTCTATTCCCCTGGTATGCTTCAAAAATTTCCCTTACTGCGCTGCTCTGGCTATGACAAAGGATCAGTTTTTGTTTCAGATCGATGGCTGAACCGGCCTGCATTGCCAGCCTGATATTCACACCTGTCCATTTATCCCTGTATTCATTTAAAAAATCCACTACCACAGGGTTCCAATCTTCCCCGCTGCTATTCAAAAGCTGGATAACCCGGTAGGTAAAATGCAGCAAAACAAATAAGCTCTTATGTCTGTCCTGAAGCCGTTTGATCTGATCCATAAGAAAAGATTTATCCTTCGGTGTTTGGAGTTCACCTCTCTCGAGCCAGAAAAGTAGTAGTTCAATGTATCGTTCAAGCAGCTCAGCTGAACCGGTGGAATTGTCAGATTCAAATTTTTTCAGGTCATCTTTCCAGTTCATCTCTCGGGTTAATTCAAAAGACTGCAAATTACTATTAATTTCTTCTGTCTTGATAAATCTGAATAAATAATCCCTTAAATGCAGGCAGCATTAATCGATCATGATTATCTTTATCCTGTCAAAGCCTGTAATTACCCACATGTTCAGGAAGTATTTGATTGTTCCTATCCTGCTGGCAACCCTGACGAATCTTGTCCATTCTTCGGGCACGCTTACTGATAGCTTACTGGTACTGGCCGGCAAGGCAGAAGGTCATGAAAGGATCAGATTGCTGAATCAGGTGGCACAGATACAGATGGACTTCCAGCCTGAATCCAGCCTGAAGTATTCCAATATGGCCCTTGTGGCATCCGGGACCACTGGGAATCTCAGGGATCAGGCCGAAGCCCTCAAGAACATTGGTGCGGCATGGGTATCCCTGGGTGATATGGGCAAGGCCGTGCCTTTCCTTGATGAAGCATATGGTATATACAGCAAGAAACTGGAGGAAGAAGAATCCTCAGGAGACAATTGTGATCTTGCCCATATTCTAATGCTTAAAGGGCAGTTCGAAAAATCCATAGATTATTATCAACGGGCCCTTGATATAGCTGGAGAGGATGATCCTTCAGGGCTTACGCGATGTCTTAGTGGAATGGGAGAAACCTACCGGAATATGGGGCATTTCATGCAATCTCTTGATTTCTATACCCGGTCCCTGGAAATTCTGCAGGAAATAGGAACAGAGTATGGCAGGGACAGGCTCCTTTATTATATAGGCATAAATTATCAACGACTCGCCAGGTATGATGAGGCACTCCGGAACCTTTACGCTTCACTGGAGATATCTCAAAAAATGCATAACCTGCCCCAGATGGGGCACACCTACCAGGTCACAGGGAGTATATACCTGCAACTGGAAGACCTGGAAAAGGCCCTGGAATATCACAGGAAAGGGCTGGTTATTCACGAACAGATTGGAAATAGATCAGGGGTTGCCAATTCCCTTGATGTGCTGGCCGATATCCACCTGGAAATAGAGCAATTTGACCAGGCCCTCAGGATGTACAATCGCTCATATGAATACCGCAGAAAGGCAGGCAATAAAAGAATGATTGTAAGCTCGCAAATGAATCTTGGGCGATATTTCACTCTCCGGCAAAATTATCCTCTGGCATTATCATACTACCGGGATGCTCTGGTGCTGGCACAAGAACTTCAGGACAAATGGTCCCTGGCCAGGATCTCTGTAAATCTTGGTGAATTGTATGGGGCAAGGAAGGAGTATTCAACCGCACTTCGATACCTCGACGATGCACTCTCTGTCGCGGAGGGCATGGAATCGAAGGATATCCAGCAGGATGCTTACCATAAGTTGTATGAATTGCATAAAATGAGGGGTAATTACCAGCTGGCACTCGAGTATTACCTTAATTATGCCGCGATACGTGAAGCCATGATGAATGTAGAGAGCCGGACAAGCATCGCCAATCTGGAATCCAGGTATGACCTGGTTAACAAGGAGAAAGAAATTGAGCAGCTTGAAAAGGAGAATATCACCAATCAGTTAGACCTTCAGCGGGAGAAAAGCCTCCGGAACTATTTAATATCCATTGCGGTATTTTTATTGGTCCTGGGGATCATCATCGCTTTTTCCCTGGTTCGGAACAAGCGGATGAACCTTATGCTGAAGCATAAAAACCAGGAACTTGAGCATCTCAATGACAGGCTGACAAAGTACAGTGCGGAACTCGATGGATTAAACCAGACTAAAAACAGGCTGATCTCTATTATTTCACATGACTTAAAGAATCCATTCCACAGTTTGATAGGATTTTCTGACCTGCTGGTACATGAAGCTGAAAGGTTTTCTGAAGAGGAGAAACTTTCTTTCTACAAGAGCATCAATGATACGTCCAAAAAAGCCTTTGAACTGCTGGAGAATTTATTGGACTGGACCCGCCTTCAAACGTCTGAAATACCTTTTAATCCGGCTGACCTGCACGTTACAGATACCATTCAGTCTGTGCTTGACTTACTTAAGAGCCATGCTAATGACAAGGGCATAGTGATGCAAACTGATGTCTCAGAAGAAACCATTGTGTATGCTGACAGCCGGATGTTCGAAACAGTCCTCCGAAACCTTGTGTCCAATGCCGTCAAGTATACCCCGTACGGGGGAAAGATCAGCATATCTGCACAGGTTCAGGATGAGGTCATTCAGTTTGGTGTGGAGGACACCGGTGTGGGAATGGATGAGGAGCAGGTTGCCAATCTGTTCAATATTGATAAAAAGGTATCCCGTCCGGGCACCAATAATGAACTGGGTACAGGATTCGGTCTCATCCTCTGCCGTGAATTTGTGAAAAAGAACGGGGGTGAACTCAGCGTGGAAAGTTCCCCCGGGAAAGGCAGCACTTTCAGCTTCACAGTACCGAAAAGGCGCAATACCTGATCAGTATATTTTTTTCTTTACATAGGCCAGGATCTGGAAAAGCTTTCTCAGCAGGTGACCACTCTCAAATGCCTTGTCATCATTTAAGAGATTGATTAAATGTCCGTAATGCAGAAATTGATTTTTGTACAGGTAGGCGAGAATTTGCAATTCGTTTAACGCTCTTCCATCCAGGTTTTTTATTTTGTATTCTTTCCTTGTCCTGTAATACAATCTCAACAGGTTTTTCCCGAATCTCCTGCGCAATAATGGTTCATACCGTACATAATCCTTGGACAGGAGGAGCCCCTTCAGGATATTTTCAATACCCTGGCAGATCATTGAGAGGACCACGTTTTCTTCACTGTTGTTTTTTCTTAGCAGGAGGGCTGTCCGGATGAAGTTTTCCCCCTTCTTCAAGGTTTCTATTGCTATTTCATGCTCCCTTTGTATGGTTTCATCACTGACTTCATTTGTTGCAAATTTCCGGGAAACCCGCTTAGCAAGCGAAAATATCTTTTTATTGTAGTGTTTGAGTAAATTCATTTCATACGGATACTCACAGTCTCTAATTTAACAATAATCAGGTAAACCAGAGGAATGATTCCATTAAAATGTAAAATTAGGCAAATCTTTGCAGTAAATGCTTATTCGTATCGCAGGGCATCAGCCGGATTTGTCAGGGCTGCCCTGGCGGCCTGGTAACTCACCGTCAGGATGGCGATCAGCAAGGCTGCCAGGCTCGCTACAAGGAAGATCCACCATGCCATGTCCGTGCGGTATTCAAAATTCTGCAGGAATACCTTTTCCATGACAAACAAAGAGGCAGGGATGGCAATCAGGCATGAAATAATGACGAGTATGGAAAACTCTTTCGACAATAACATCATGACTGTCATGACCCTGGCCCCCATGACCTTCCTGATCCCTATCTCCTGAGTGCGTTGCTCTGCGGTAAAGGATGCCAGTCCGAATAAACCAAGGCAGGCGATGATAATGGCCAGGATGGTGAAATATTTCAGCAGGTTCCCGAGGCGTTCCTCGGTCCGGTACATCTGGTCAATGGATTCATCCACGAAATTATAGTCAAAGGGATATCCCGGCATGATCTCATTCCAGGTCTTTCCCAGATCCCCCATAGTTTTTGTAAGGTCCCCCGGTGCGATCCTGACCACTATCCAGGAAAACCAATCGGCAGGTGCAAGCAGAAATACCACGGGTTCGATTTTCATTCTTACAGAATGGTAATGGAAATCTTTCATCACACCAATAATCCGGCCCCCCATGCCCCAGAAACTGAATCGTTCTCCCACGGCATTTTCCTTATCCATAATTTTTTCCAGCACTTCATTGATCATAAAGTTTGCCGTAGAATCAGCGGCGAGGTCCGCAGGGAAATCTTTCGAAAAGCTCCTGCCGTCCTTCAATTCAATTTTAACGGTCTCTATGTAATCGTAATCCACGATGTGAGTTCCGATCAGTACTGACTGTTCTGGATCTTTCCCATCCCAGTCCCCCCCTCCGGAATTGCTGCCTATCATGTGTGG
>SDBS01001400.1_pt1 | contig 24412 bp, 20 predicted proteins | sample 2277091 | NCBI WGS metagenome assembly SDBS01 (sample SAMN10404972, study PRJNA504765) | marine sediment metagenome | isolation source: marine sediment core GS10_PC15, 163 cmbsf | place: Arctic Ocean: Southern Knipovich Ridge | collected 2010
GGGGGTTCCTACCTGGGGGCAAAATCCATTATCTCGGCAATGAGCCATAATTTTGACAAATACAAGGCAGGGAAGAAAGGTCCGGATGTAATCTTCGCCGGTCAGAATATTGGAGAGGATTACCTTTCCGAGTTGATTGAGGTACTGGATACACATAGCTATGCCATTATTGTGATCTCGAAATCAGGGACAACCACAGAACCGGCCATTGCATTCAGGATCCTGAAAGAACATCTAGAAGAGAAAGTAGGACCAGCGGAAGCCAATCAGCGGATCATTGCCATCACGGACAAGAGCAAGGGTGCACTCAGGAAACTCTCTGACCAGGTGGGCTACCGCTCCTTTATCATCCCGGATGATGTAGGCGGAAGGTATTCCGTTCTCACACCTGTAGGCTTATTGCCCATTGCCTGTGCCGGGTATGATATCCGGGAGTTTATCAAGGGGGCTATTGGATTGAAAGAACATACAGGCCCCGATACTCCCTTCAGGGAAAATCCTGCAGCCCTCTATGCTGCAGCAAGAAATGCCCTGTACCGCAATGGGAGGTCAATCGAGATCCTGGCCAACTACAATGAAAAACTCATCTATTTTTCAGAATGGTGGAAGCAATTGTACGGAGAGAGCGAAGGCAAAGAGAACAAGGGCATATTCCCGGCCAGTGTGAATTTTACGGCCGACCTGCATTCCATGGGACAGTATATCCAGGAAGGAGAAAGAATCTTGTTCGAAACCGTAATTTCCGTAAGTAATCCCGACAGGCATCTTTCCATTCCTGAGGACGAGGGGAATCTGGACCAGCTTAATTACCTGGCAGGGAAACGTATCAATGAGGTGAACAAGATGGCCGAACTCGGGACACTCCTGGCACATATTGATGGAGGTGTCCCCAATATGCGGATAGAAATACCGGCCATCAATGAATACCACCTGGGAGAGCTGGTATATTTCTTTGAAATAGCCTGCGGCATCAGTGGTTACCTGCTGGAAGTCAATCCTTTTAACCAGCCGGGGGTGGAAGCTTACAAGAAAAACATGTTTGCCCTGCTGGAAAAGCCCGGATTTGAGGATGAGACCAGGGCCATCCAGGAAAGACTTAATAAATAGTAAGCTCTCTTCTATCCCAGCTGGTGATCTTCCAGGAAGTCGCCAAGCACATCCTCCAGGTTGGGATTCCCGATTTCCTGCAGATCATAGAATACCCTGGTCGTGGGCTTATTGATCTGGATGATCCTGGTCAGATCAATCGGTGTGCCGATCACAACAGCATCACAATCCGTATTATTGATGGTAGTTTCCAGGTCCTGCAGTTGTTCCTCTCCATAACCCATGGCAGGCAGCAGCACCCCTATCTCAGGATATATCTCGAATGTTTCAGCCAGTTTTCCAACTGTAAAAGGCCTCGGATCAACCAGTTCAGCTGCTCCGAATTTCCTGGCAGCCACTATCCCTGCTCCGATTTTCATTCCTCCATGGGTTAATGTGGGACCGTCTTCTACGACCAGTACCCTCTTGCCCTTGATCACTTCGACATCTTCCACCTGAATGGGTGAAGCCCCGTCAATTACCGTAGCACCGGGATTTACAAGGGCAATATTTTCACGGACAGTCTGGATGCCGGCCGCATCGGCACTGTCTATCTTGTTTATGATCACCACGTCTGCAATGCGTAAAGTGACTTCTCCCGGATAATAACTGAGTTCATGTCCGGGCCTGTGCGGATCGGTCACTGTAACCATCAGATCCGGTTGATAAAAAGGAAAATCATTGTTCCCTCCGTCCCAGAGAATGATGTCACAACCATCCGGATCCTTTTCTGCTTCCCTCAGGATGGCCTCGTAATCTACCCCCGCGTAGATCACATTTCCGCGTACAACATGTGGTTCATATTCTTCCATCTCCTCAATGGTGCAATGATGCCGTTCAAGGTCATTCAGGGTGGCGAAGCGCTGTACTTTCTGGGCTACCAGGTCTCCATAAGGCATCGGGTGCCTGACAGCAACCACTTTTAAACCCTTGTTCATCAGTATCTCAATGATCCTCCTGGAGGTCTGGCTTTTTCCGCAACCTGTCCTCACAGCACCCACGGCAATGACCGGTTTACTGCTTCTGATCATGGTGGCCTTCCCTCCCAGTAAAACGAAATTTGCACCGGCTGCATTCACCAGTGCGCTTACTGCCATGACCTTTTGATAGGGGACATCACTGTATGAGAAAACAGCAAAATCTGCCTCAAGTTTCCTGATCAGTCCGCTTAGATCCTCCTCCCCGTATATCGGGATCCCCTTGGGATACAATTTACCTGCCAGCTGGGCAGGATATTTCCGGTCATCGATATCCGGTATCTGTGCGGCTGTGAAAGCCAATACGTTATAATCCTCGTTATCCCTGAAAAAGGTATTGAAGTTGTGGAAATCACGCCCTGCTGCACCAATAATAATTGCATTCTTTCTGGACATATCTGAAAATTTTTCATAAATATACACTATATGTATACAGGAGTTTGTGATTTTTGTTAGCACATGTTATTTATCATGAGTATATTTAATTTATGAATTTTCTGGCTCATATATATCTGTCGGGGGACTCCAAAGAAATCCTGATTGGCAACTTCATTGGCGATTACGTCAAAGGAAAAAAGATTACCGGATATCCGGAGGAGGTGAAACGGGGAATCATGTTGCACCGGAAGATTGATAGTTTCACCGACAGCCATATTCTCACCCGCTCATCCAAAAAGATCATCTCTGAAAAATACGGCCTGTATGCCGGGATCGTCGTGGATATTTACTATGATCACTTTCTCTCTGCAAACTGGCACCTGTATTCAGAAATTCCACTCAGGGAATATATACATGACAGGTACAGGTTGCTGGATTCCGGATTTTCCATTTTCCCGGCCGGGGTTAAAAGCTGGTTCCCTTATTTTATTAAGAGTAACTGGCTTGAAACCTATATCCATTTCAACGGTTTGAACATGGTTTTCAAGCGGATGTCATACCGTACTTCACTCCCCGACCATTCTGAATATGCAGTAAGCCAGTTGAAGGAGAACTACGATTTTCTGAAGGAGAATTTCATTGAATTTTTTACCGATATGCGGGAGATGGTACAAAAGGATTACAATATCATTCTCTGATTATTGATCTTACACTACCACTTTCCTGAACACTTCCTGAATACCCTTTCAAGTTCTTCAGCATAGATTCCCATACTATCCTCCTCTATCTTCAGCCTCCTCCTGAATTCCCGGGAATAGAAAAATTCTGATTTACCAAATGCGGGCTTCAGGTCATTCAACCAGTATGCATGATCACTGTAGGCAGCAAAGAATGGCCTTCCGACCCATTCAGGATTCCTTGCCTGGAGAAAGTTCAGTACAAAAACCCTTTCGCCACGAACCTCTGTCACGCCTAAAATCTGCACCTTCCCGGGATTGGCTGACATGCTGGGGCCACGTACGGTACGGCAGATACCGCTAACCTGTCCATAAGCCTTCCGGAATATCTGCCAGGTTCTTCCCAGTGGCAGTGCAAAATATTCCTTTGCACCGGTATCTCTTGCTACAAACATATAATAGGGGATCATCCCGAGGCTGACCTGCTGTTTCCACATACTGGCCCAGATGTCTGCACCGGCATTGATATGGTTTAAGACGGGGGACTGGGTACGAATCTGTGCACCGGTTTTAAGGATCCTGCCAGTGGCTTCCTGTACGGCGCCTGTGGATAATTCAACGGGATGGCTGAAATGTGCCATAAAGGCCAGGTGTATGCCGCGGTCAACAACTTTCCTGAAAATATCCAGCACCTCATCAGCATCCGGATCGGTAAGATACCTGTAAGGCCAGAATGCAAGTGTTTTGGTGCCAATCCGGATATTTTTCAGTCCGGGTAGATCCGCATCCAGCAATGCATCCAAATAAACAGCCAGGTTTTTCGCACTCATCACCATCGGGTCCCCGCCGGTAAAAATCACATCAGAGATCTCAGGATGTTCTCTCAGGTAGCCAACCAGAAGGTCCGTTTCTTTCATCGCAAACTTCAGGTTGGATATCCCGGTAAATTGTGGCCAGCGGAAACAGAATGTACAGTAAGCATGACAGGTCTGCCCCTGGCTTGGAAAGAAAAGGGCCGTTTCCCTGTATTTATGCTGGACGCCCGGAAGGGGTTCTCCCCGGTATGTCGGCACATTATGCTCCAGTTGACCAGCCGGATGGGGATTCAGATCAAGACGGACCTGGTTCGCCATCCCGGAGACCTGGCTAGTGTCCGCTCCGGCCTGTATAAGTCCAGCCATGGATTCGAAATGATCGGGCCTCAGCATTTCCTTCTGGGGGAAATTCAGGCAAAACATTGGGTCCCCGGCATAATTCTTCCAGTCGATCAGCTCATTTATTACATAATTATTGGTCTTAAAAGGCAGAATGTTCCCGACCACTTCAATGTTAAAAAGATACTCTTCGGGAACGTTTTTCAACTGGGGTATCTCTTTGAGATTTCTTAGGGTATAAGTCTGGTATTTCATAATTATAATCCTCCTTTACAATGTCTATCAGCGCAAAAAAATTAAGGCAGAGCCTTATAAGATACGAAAAAAATGCCACTTTTAAAAACAATGAGCCCGGTATTTATTGAACTTCCGGAGGTAATATATTAACAATAAACAGGTTAGAATGGATGCCTCAATCTATATATAAACTTACTTTAATAGTTCCATTCTTGTGGCATCCAGGCGAAGAAGAATGAATAATAATATGGTAAAGGCCCAGAGGGATGAGCCTCCATAACTGAAGAATGGCAAGGGGATCCCGATCACCGGCAGCAGGCCGATGGTCATGCCGATATTCACTGCAAAATGGAAGAAAAGTACGGACACAACCCCGTAGCCGTAGATCCTGCTAAAATCCGACCGTTGTCTCTCAGCAATTTTTATCAGCCTGATCAACAGAAAGATAAATAGCCCAATCACCAGCGAGGTGCCGACAAATCCCCATTCTTCTCCAACTGTACAGAATATGAAATCTGTACTTTGTTCAGGAACGAAATCAAATTTGGTCTGGGTTCCCTGCAGAAATCCTTTCCCTGCGAACCCACCGGAACCAATGGCTATTTTTGACTGGTTGACATTATATCCCAGTCCGAGTGGATCAGACTCCAGTCCCAGGAGGATATTTACCCTGTGCTGCTGATGTTCCTTCAATATATTATGGAATACATAATCCACTGAAAAAGTAAAAACCGACGAACCAAACGCCAGCAAAAGGATCAGGTAGATATTCCGGAGCCTTTTCCTGTAGGCATATATCAGGTAAAACGGAAGTGCTGCAGCGACGGCCAGCAAAATGATATAATACCTGTTTATGGTAATCAGGTCCAGCCGGGATAACAAATACAGTATCACGGCAGGTACAACGATCAAAATTCCGGCGATAAATGTATTTTTCAGATTTTTGGAAAGGATCCAGTAAATGAGCAGGGCCAGTCCCAGGATGATCAGGAAGATGATGAACTTATCCAGCAGCAGGGCCAGAAAGAACAGGAAAGCCATGATGACCCCCAGGATAAGGATGACATCAGAAAATCCTTCCCGGTAGGCCACCAGTATGAAGATGAAAAATACCAGGGCAGATCCCATGTCCGGCTGGATGACAATGAGCAGGACTGGTAAAAGTATAATAGCGAGGACATATACGGTAGCCCGAAATGATTCAATTTTTATATTATAGGAACTCAGATACTTTGCCAATGCCAGGCTTGTAGCAATCTTGGCAAATTCAGCCGGCTGGAAATGAAAACTACCTAATTGGAACCAGGACCTGGCACCATGGATTTCTTTCCCGAGTATAAGAACCCCTATCAATAACAGGATGGCAATGGCATAGATAAAATATGCGAAGAAGGAATAAAACTTTGTGTCGATCAGGAAAATGGTTGTGGCCAGTATAATGGCTGCTATTATCCAGATAAGTTGCTTGCCGTATCGCTGGCTCAGGTCCAATATGCTCCCATGCTGTTCGTCAAACACCGCAGCATAGATATTGATCCAACCCAGAAAAACCATAACCAGGTAGATCCCTACTGTCACCCAATCTGTATTGTTCAATATGTTGATGCTTCTTCTCATTGCTGGTCAAGTCTTAGCCCTCTCAATACATATTCCTCCATATAGGGTCTGGTGATCGTATCGCTCAGATACTTCTCAGCCATTAATCCTGCAATGGGGGCCGCCCATATATTCCCGAACCCTCCGTTCTCAACATACACAGAGATAGCTATGCGCGGATTGTCCTTGGGAGCAAACGCAATGAATATGGAGTGGTCCTCACCGTGAGGGTTCTCTGCCGTTCCGGTCTTACCGCAAACGATGATATCAGCGATTCTTGCCCGCCACGACGTACCTCCGCCCCGGTTTACGGCTCCTTCCATTCCATCTGCCACTGCTGCAAAATGGATGGAATCGACACTGGTATTGTGGCGCTCCATAAATCGCTCATCGATCTGGTCCTGTCCCTCGATCTCCTTAACAATATGCGGGGTAAAGTAATACCCGCGATTGGCAATGGTGGCGGCCAGGTTTGCCATCTGCAGTGGTATGATACCCAACTCTCCCTGTCCGATGGACAGAGACCTGACCGTTAGAAAATTCCAGTGCCCTTCACCATAAATATTGTTATAGTATTGAGCTTCAGGAACAAAGCCTGTAAGCTCATTCTCAAAATCTGAATGAAGGTAGTCCCCTAAACCGAAGGACAGCACATGTTCCCTCCAGTTTCTATAAGCTTCGGCAGTAGTCTCGAACTTCGGATCGGTCAGAATGGCGCGGTATACATAGTTAAAATAAGCATTACAACTCATTTGCACCGCACCTCTGAAATCCAGCGGCGAAGGATGCATGTGACAGGCTACAGAATATCCTCCCATGTAAAATCCCATATCACAATAATACTCAGATGCCGTTGTGATAACTCCTTCCTGTAATGCTATTGCACCATTAACCGTTTTGAAGGTTGACCCGGGTGTATAAAAAGCCATAAGGGCCCTGTTAAACCAGGGCTTCAGAGTGTCCTCCGAAAGGTCCCGGAAATTTTCCGAACGTATCCTTCCGACGAGCAGGCTGGGTTTATAGGCAGGTGAAGTCACAAGGGCAAGGACCTCACCTGTTGATGGTTCCAGGGCAACGATACTACCCCTGAATTTCGTCATTAGTTTTTCTCCATATTCCTGGAGACCGGCATCAAGGGTAGAAACCACATTTTTCCCCACTTCCGCCTTCCTGTCAGCTCGCCCTCCCTGGTAAGACCCTTTGATACGGTTATGTACATCCACCAGGAAGATCTTCCTTCCCTTTACCCCCCTCAATACCTCCTCGTAGGCCAGTTCTATACCCGTGACACCAATATAGTCACCCATCTGGTAATATTGATTTTCTTCAATGCCTTCCTCGCTGACTTCACCCACAAATCCGAGGGCATGTGCTGCTATGTCACGCGGATACTTTCTCAGGGTCCTGGGCTGTACGAAAAAACCCGGAAACTTATACAGTTTTTCCCCCATGACGGCATAGGTAATGGATGAGATCTGTCGCAGGAAAATGGAAGGTTTATATACAGAATAATCCCTGGCAGCCACTATCCTCCGGATAACCTCACTTTTCGGAATTTCCAGGATCCTGCAAAAATCAACCGTATCGAAAGCTTGCAATTGTCCCGGGGTGACCATCAGGTCATATGCAGCCTCATTATAAACAAGGATCTCCCCGTTTCGATCATATATCAGTCCCCTGGCAGGATATTGAATTTTAATCTGCCTGGCATTTCTATCGGCGGTGGATTTGTAACCGGACTCAACTATCTGTAAGAAAAACAGGCGAACCAGGAAGATGATCCCGAACAGCACAATAATGCCGCCAATAACATATTTTCTGCCGGCATAAGGATTCATTTATTTTCGGTATATGAAATACTGGCTGAGCATTATCAGTATAACTGAGAAAAGTGAACTTAACAGGATCCGCAGAAAGGTAGAAAAAAATTCACTAAACCTGAAAACCTCGATATAGAAAAGAATGAAGTGATGTGCCAGGACAAGTATCACGGTATACCTCAGGAACCATTGGAAGCCATAATAATGGAGGCGGGGAAAGGTGCCTGTTTCATAGCCATCCCTTGGTGCGCTCATCTCGAGTATATAAGGTCTCAAAAATGCCATGAAGACCGAGGCTGCAGCATGCATGCCGGGCGTCTGGCTAAAAAGGTCAACCATTAATCCAAGGGCAAAAGCAGAGACAAGCAGTACCCATTTCGGCGTTTCAAAGGGCATCAGCAGGATAAAAAGGATGTAAAAATAGGGGACGATAAACCCGCTGATTTGAATGTTGTTAATGATCAGTACCTGGACCAGCACCAGCACAATGAATCGGATTATATTTCTTGGCAGCAGTTTAATCATTTCCTGAAATCCTTTCGAGTTCGCGTTGGTCTTCCTGTAGCAGGTTGCGGATCACATTTACATATAGAAGGTTTTTATAATCTACTGCTATATCCACTGCAATGGTATAAAAGTTTCCTTCCCTGGCTTCGAATTCAGCTATGGTGCCAACCATGATCCCTTCCGGGAATATGGCTGAATATCCACTTGTCACAATGGTGTCTCCGGATTGAATTTCGACATGAAAAGGGATCTCCTCCAGGATGGCCGCCTGGTAGCCGGAACCAGTCCAGGAAAGTGAACCGAAGTAACCATTCTTGAGGATCTTGGCGCTCAGCCTGAAGTTCCGGTTGATCATGGGGATGACCATGGAATAATTACCTGAAGTAGCATAGACCACACCAACAACGCCATTCGGGGCGATGACCGCCATTTCAGGTTCAATGCCATGGTGACTTCCCTTGTTCAGGGTGATGAAATTGAACTGCTTGTTAACGGAATTATTGATCACCCTGGCGGGTATGTAGGAAAACTGCCGGTGCGGAATTGAATCATATCCATCATAGGTTGTCTCCCGGTTTCGCAGCAGCCGGTCCATCCGGTTGCGCAAGAGGGTGTTCTCCATGTAGAGATCACGGTTGGTCTGCCTGAGGGAAAGGTATTCCCTGATCCCTCCGAATATTTCATAATATGAACCCTGAAGCGATTTTGAGAAATTGATGAACTGGGCTCTTTGATAGTTGTTCTGCTGCACGATAAGGATCACGGAAACCGTTTCCAGCAGGAGGAAGAGGAAAAAGAAATGATACCTGATTACAAATCTTAACAGATTTCTCATTATTACCTCATCAGGAAGGAGAACTTGTCCACATTTTTCAATGCGATGCCCGTTCCCCGGGCAATCGCCTGCAGGGGATCTTCAGCCAGATGGAATGGAATATTGATCTTTTCGGTGAAGCGTTTACACAAGCCTCTCAGGAGTGCGCCGCCCCCCGCCATGTAAATTCCCCTGTTTACGACATCAGCGTATAACTCCGGGGGTGTTTGTTCAAGGACTGCCAGGATGGAGGTTTCAATTTTGCTGATTGATTTATCCAGACAGTGAGCGATCTCCTGGTATGAAATAGGTATTTCGATCGGCATGGCAGTCATCAGGTTGGGCCCTCTTACGGTATAGTCCTCCGGGGGTTCATCAAGGTCAGGGAGGCTCGACCCGACATTGATCTTTACGTCCTCAGCCGTTCTCTCTCCAATCTTAATATTATGCTGATGCCTCATATAAGCCTGGATATCAGCCGTAAACCCATCACCGGCTATCCGGATGGACTGGTTGCAGACTATCCCACCCAGGGAGATTACGGCAATCTCTGTGGTCCCTCCGCCAACATCAACAACCATACTTCCTACCGGGGCTTCGATATCAATGCCGATACCAATCGCAGCAGCCATGGGTTCATAGATCATATACACATCCCTGCCGCCTGCATGCTCGGAAGAATCCCTGACAGCCCTGCGCTCCACTTCAGTGGCACCTGAAGGAATACAAACTACCATTTTCAGGGCAGGATTAAACATCTTGGGTTTTATATTGATCATCTTGATCATGCCCCTGATCATCTGTTCAGCTGCATCGAAATCGGCGATTACACCATCCCGCAGTGGCCTTATGGTTTTGATAGATTCATGTGTTTTCCCATGCATCTGCCTTGCCTTTTCGCCAATGGCAATCAGTTTCCCGGTATGCTGGTCAATGGCTACAATGGAAGGCTCGTTTACAACAACCTTGTCATTATGTATGATAATCGTGTTTGCGGTCCCCAGATCAATCGCTATCTCCTGCGTCAAGAATGAAAACAATCCCATATTATCATTGTGTAGTTAAAATACTTAAACTGATTTATGCATAAAATGTTACGCCGTCTCCAATAAATCATCCAATATATTAATTTTTAATGTTTGAAGTGTCTCGTACCTGTCACAACCATGGCCATATTGTGCTGGTCACAGTAATCAATCGACTCCTTGTCCCTGATCGATCCGCCGGGCTGAATAACCGCTGTGATCCCCTCCTTATCTGCAATTTCAACACAATCCGGGAAGGGGAAAAAGGCGTCGGAGGCCATGACTGAGCCCTTCAGGTCAAATCCGAATCCCTTTGCTTTTTCAATGGCCTGTTTCAGGGCATCCACCCGCGAGGTTTGTCCCACTCCACTGGCCACCAATTGATTGTTCTTTGCCAGGACAATGGCATTGGACTTGGTATGTTTGACCAGTTTGTTGGCAAACACCAGGTCATTCACTTCCTGTGCTGAAGGAGCCCTCTTTGTTACGGTCTTCAGGTCATCTGCAGTCTCTGTACTGGTATCCCTGTCCTGTACAATAGCACCGGTCAGCAGGCTCCTGAATTGCTTTCCAGGAAGATCAAATTCTTTGATGATCAGGATGATCCTGTTTTTCTTCTGCTTTAATATCTCCAGTGCCTCACCGGTGTAGGATGGTGCAATAATGATCTCAAAAAACAATTTATTGACCTCTGCTGCAGTTTCCTTATCCACCCCGGAATTTGTGATCAGGACGCCCCCGAAAGCAGATATCGGGTCCCCGGCAAGCGCATCTTTCCAGGCCTCCAGTAACACAGGCCGAATTGCCAGTCCACATGCATTATTATGTTTCAGGATGGCAAAACCTGTATCTTCAAAATCCTTTATCAGTCCGACTGCAGCATCAATATCCAGCAGGTTATTATAGGAGATTTCCTTCCCGTGCAGCTGATCGAACATTTGCTCAAAATCACCGAAATAAAATCCCTGTTGATGAGGATTTTCCCCATACCTGAGCCGCTTCCCCTGCATGGAACTATATTTGAAGGCGGCATTTTGATCCCCGGCGAAATAATCATGGATCATGGTATCGTAATGCGAAGAAACCGCAAAGGCCTCACCAGCGAATTGTTTTCTGTCCTCTCGTAAAGATTCGGCTCCCCTTTCATTAAGCAGGTCAAGCAGCGGGCCATACTGCTGTTTGGAGGGAACAATGATCACATCGTCAAAATTTTTGGCCGCAGCACGGATAAGGGAAATGCCACCAATATCAATTTTCTCAATGATCTCGGCATCGCTGGCATCTGATGCGACTGTTTCCTCGAAAGGATAAAGGTCAACGATCACCAGGTCAATGCCTGTAATATCATACTGGTCTACCTGCTCCCGGTCACCTGCCAGGTCCCTCCTGAAAAGGATCCCTCCAAAAATTTTCGGATGCAGGGTCTTTACCCTTCCCCCAAGGATGGAGGGATAGGAGGTCAGGTTTTCTACGGTAGTCACATCAACACCCAGATTTTTAATAAAATCAGCTGTGCCGCCGGTAGAGATAATTTTCACGGAAAGTTCATTGAGTTTCTCCACAAGGGGAGCCAGGTTCTGCTTGTCAAATACAGACACAAGTGCAGTGCTAATTGTTTTTATATCAGTCATTTACGCCTTTTAATTAAATTTGGATAAAGATAATTAAAATGTTGCATAAATTAGGTACTTTTACACGGAAAACCTTAACATACCGGATTGTTCTGCAATGAAGAAGATCTTAAAAACCTTACACCTTCTGCTTGAGAGTTTTGTTTTTGCACTAAAATCGGTTATTGTAAACAGGTTGCGGACGGTGTTATCTTTGCTGGGCATTACCATCGGTATTTTTGCCATCATATCGGTATTCACCATTTTCGATTCCCTGGAGATAAATATCAGGGACAGCCTTGCCGAAGCAGGCGAGAATGTGATCTATATCCAGAAATGGCCATGGGCACCTGTACCCGGGGAAGAATATGCCTGGTGGCAGTACTGGAACAGGCCTGTTCCGAAATACAGAGAATATGAAATTATCAAGGAAAAAAGCATGCTCTCCGAGGCAGTTTGTTTCTGGGCATTTACCAACAGGCTGGTCAAATACAAGAACAATTCCATCAGTGATGCCACCATATGGGGTACAACCAGTGAATTTGTGGATACAAAGGAGCCTGAGGTCGAGAAGGGAAGGTTTTATACACCATATGAATTTGAGGTCTCAAAAAACCTGGCCGTCATTGGATTCACTGTGGCTGATGAGCTTTTCCAGAACGAGGACCCCCTCGGGAAGGAGATTAAGATAAAAGGCCATAAAGCCACAGTGATCGGGATATTTAAAAAAGAAGGGAGCGATATGTTTGGTGAATCATTGGATGATCGCATTGTCATCCCCATACAGTTCATGCGGAAGATCACGGATATCAGAAGGGAAGGTGCCCAACCCATGATCCTGGCCCGTGCCAGGCCCGGGGTTAGCAACGAGGACCTGAAGGAGGAGCTCCGGATGATCCTCCGGACCTCCCGCAGGCTCAAGCCAAGGGCGGATGACAATTTTGCGCTCAATCAGACCAGTATACTCACGAGTGCACTGGATGGAATTTTCAAGGTGCTCAATACCACCGGTTTTTTTATCGGGATCTTTTCCATCCTTGTAGGCGGGTTCGGCATTGCCAATATCATGTTCGTATCCGTCAAGGAAAGGACCAATATCATCGGAATACAGAAGGCCCTGGGGGCCAAGCGCTACTTCATCCTCTGGCAGTTCCTGTTCGAATCCATGCTCCTGACCCTCTCGGGCGGTGCAATCGGGTTACTCATTGTCTTTGCCGGTACGGGGATCATGACAAGTCTGATAGATGATTTCCGGGTCTTCCTGACCTTGGGGAATATAGTGCTCGGACTGGGTATTTCTGCCACCATCGGGGTGGTATCAGGATTTGCGCCGGCCTGGTCGGCAGCCAGGATGGACCCCGTTGAGGCCATCAATACCTCCTTTTAGATCAGCCCGTACAAAAGCCTTCCCATCATGAGGTATATGGCCAGTCCGACAATATCATTCAGGGTAGTGATAAATGGACCTGTGGCCAGGGCAGGATCTATTTTATACCGGTCCAGGATCAATGGTATGAATGTTCCGAAAAGGGAAGCAAACAGGATCACAGAAAAAAGGGATATGCTCACTGTTGCAGTCAGGGCAAGGGATTCCTGTCGGATCAGGTTATAGCCCAGCATGAGGGCAGACAGTACCGTACCATTGATCAATGCCACGGTTAATTCCTTGAATAATTTCCGCCCCGTTGATTCAATACCGATGGTATTGGCAGCGATACCCTGCACAATGATAGCGGAGGACTGTACACCGACATTTCCCCCCATGGCAGCTATGAGGGGTATGAAGAATACCATCTCGGGATACATGCCAAGGTCTTCTTCGTACCTGCTCAGTACGATGGCAGCCACAACACCTCCTACCAGGCCGATGAACAACCAGGGGATCCGCGCACGGGTCAGTAGCAGGGCATTGTCCGATGGCTCCACATCCTCAGCAATACCTGATGCCAGCTGGTAGTCCCTTTCGGCTTCTTCCCGGATCACATCCACCACATCATCAATGGTGATACGCCCCATCAAACGGTTGATGGAATCTATGACCGGCAGGGCAACCAGGTCGTATTTTTCCATGATGTTAGCTACTTCCTCCCTGTGTGTATCAGTCTTAACGGAAATGATGTCGGCTGTATAGATATTCTTAATGCGGGCTTTCGTACTGGCAAGCAGTAATTTTTTCAGGGAAAGCAGTCCATGCAGTACGTCATCATCATCCACCACATATACATAAAAAACCTCATCCACATCTGCTGCCTGCTTTCGCATCTCACGTATACAGGTAGGAATATTCCAGTTAATATTGACCTTGATCAATTCCTTGGCCATCAGTCCACCAGCAGTATCCTCATCATAACTGAGCAGGTCGACGATCTCACCGGCCTGCTCCACATCTTCTATATGCTGGAGTATCTCTTCCTGCCTCTGCTCGGGTAACTCCCCGATGACATCCGCTGCGTCATCAGAGTCCATTTCCTTTATGATCTGGGTGGCGATCTCTTCCCCGGTCAGGGCCTTCAGAAAACGTTCCCTTGTATCATCTTCGAGTTCGATCAGGATATCTGCCCCTTTTTCACCGTCCACATGCAGGTACAGGTATTTTGCCTCCTCGATGTTCAGTTCATCGAAGATCTCAGCAATGTCTGCAGGATGCAGGTTGGAAAGCAGATCGGCAACTGATTTCTCATCATTTTGTTCGATCAGCTCCCTCAGATTGCTGACAAATTCCCGTGTCAGTTCGAAAGGCATGACCCCGAAGATAATAATTTATGCTGATTCCTGGTTCACCAGCATACATGCAAGCTCGATAAACTGGTTGACACTCAGTTGTTCAGGACGGAGAGAAAAATAATCATGCGGCTTTTCAGGAAGCTGAAAATGACCCTTCAGGGAATTCCTTATTGTCTTCCGGCGATGGTTGAAAGCCGCCTTGACCACCTTGTGAAAGATGACTTCATCACAGTCAAGATTGGTTCGCCGGTTGCGTTTCAGGCGGATGACGGCGGACTGAACCTTCGGGGGTGGATGGAAAACCTGGGGTGGTACCCTGAACAGGTATTCAATATCATACCAGGCCTGCAGGAACACTGAGAGAATGCCATAGGTCCTGGATCCGTGCGGGGCCCTGATCCTGTCTGCCACCTCCTTCTGAATCATGCATACAACCTGATCTATGACCTGCCTGTTTTCAAGGATGCGGAAGAAAATCTGGCTGGAGATATTGTAGGGAAAGTTTCCGATAATGGCAGCCGGTTTGACCAGGAGGGCTGTGATATCATCTTTTAAAAAATCCCCCTGATGAATGGACCCTGACCTTTCAGGAAATTGCCCGGCCAGGTATTCACAGGACTCTTTGTCAATCTCAATCAGGTTGATATTTTTCCCCAGTCCGAAGAGATATTTGGTAAGTACGCCTGTACCCGGACCTACCTCCAGAATGCTTTCCGCCTGGTCATACTGCAGGCTGTTCACGATTTTCCGTGCAATGTTTTCGTCCTTTAAGAAATGTTGTCCGAGACTTTTCTTTGGCCTTACTGGCATGCTGTAATGATTTTACACTAAAGATAGTATATTTGAAAATGCGATATGATTTTGATGAGCCTATCAAACGGGAAAACACCGATTCAGTCAAGTTTGATTATACGGGTGAATATTTTGGGACCAGCGACCTGATCCCCATGTGGGTGGCAGATATGGATTTCCGTACCCCGGATTTTATCATGGAAGCCATCCGGAAGAGAACCCAGCATGAGATCCTTGGATACTCCATCCGGCCCGATTCCTTTTACCAGGCCATTATCAACTGGTACAGGCAACGGCAGGACTGGTCAATAGAGCGGGACTGGATCCTGTTCTCGCCGGGTGTTGTAGCTGCCCTTAGCATGGCAGTCAATGCGTTTTCCAGGGAAGGGGAAAAGGTCATTGTCCAGCCCCCGGTCTATCATCCGTTTTTTTCTGTGATCAAGGATAACAAGCGTGAACTTGTTTATAACACGCTTGTTGAGGATGACGGATATTACAGGATGGACCTGGATGATCTCAAACAAAAGATAGATCCGGATACAAAATTATTGATACTGAGCCATCCTCACAATCCGGTTGGCCGGGTATGGTCGCCAGGGGAATTGAAAGAACTTGCTGATCTTTGCCTTGAAAACAATATTGTCATCCTGTCAGATGAGATCCATTCCGACCTTGTTTTCCACCCAAATATCCATACCCCGCTGAGTACCCTGAGCGATGAGATCGCAGATATTACCGTCACCTGTGTAGCGGCCAGTAAAACATTCAACCTTGCGGGACTCTCCTCCTCTGCTGTTATTATCCCCAATGAAAAACTACGCGCCCGGTTCAGCCATGAAGCCCAGAAAGGTCATTTATACATGGGAAATATTTTCGGGACAATTGCCATGGAGACGGCTTACAGCCTGGGTGGGGACTGGCTTGACCAATTGCTGGTCTATCTGAAAGGAAACGCGGACCTGCTCATGGATTACACAGAAGCAAATCTTCCGGGGATCAGTGTCAGGCCACCCGAAGCCACCTACCTCGCCTGGCTGGATATGAAAAGCCTCGGGATGAAAAGTAAACAATTAAGGAAATTTATGATCAGGGATGCAAGGATAGGCTGTAATGACGGTCCCAGTTTCGGTCCGGGAGGAACCGGATACCAGCGTATGAACTTTGCCTGTCCCAGGTCCACACTCACAAAAGCATTGCATCACTTGAAACAGGCAGTTGAAAAGATTTAATGATACCGTAGTCTCATTCTTCCATGAATTAGAAATTATTCTTTATTTTTATTGATGAGTAATCATATCCTTTGAAATGAGATTTTCCAGAACATTCGGATTCAGGATTGCCTTTGGCTTCAGCTTGCTGATCATCGCCATCATCACCAATACCCTTATCTCACACCGGATTGTCATCAGGATCCGGGACAACCAACAGGCCGTCACTGAGATCCTGAATCCCTCTATCAGGACCCTGTCGGAATTCAGATCTATCGTTCTTCAGACAAAAGATGTGCTTCAGTCATGGGAGTTCGCTGGCAGGGATACCGATTCTCCCACACTTAATGATGTCAGGTCCCTCCTGCAGACAAAGATGCCGGAAACCCATCAACATATATCGGATCTGTCATCAGGATGGGATCAGGGGGATAGAGAGATTTATGAAAACCTCTATACCTTCATTAACGATTCTCTTTTAACACATATCTCAGGATTTATCAGCAGCCTTTACCAGATAAGCGATGCTGATTCCCTCTTCAAGCCGTCAAGCCTGCCGCTGCTGCTGAACTCATACCGGTTTACTGATATTCAACTGTCGGACCTGATCCGGAAATTTGAACAGGAAGCTCAGGAAGCAGACCATACTATCCAGTCCACCTATTCAAGCAGCGGGAACATCATTTTGATCAACGGGATCATCATCGCATTGGTTGCCATACTGATTGCCATCCTTCTTTTTTATTCCATTTTCAATCCCATAAAGAAGTACAGGAATACCATTTCATCCATGGGCAGGGGTATCCTCCCGGAAGAAAAGTTCAGGGAGGGGACGGATGAACTCGGGCGAATAGGATCGGCGCTGAACAGCCTGATCCGGGGATTGAAAAACCTGACCACTTTTTCAGAAGATATGGGCAAAGGAAATTTCAAAAGCAATTTTAAACCCTTAAGCGATGGTGATATACTCGGTAATTCCCTGATACAATTAAGGGAGAACCTCAGGACGGCAACCATTGAAGAAGAAAAACGCAAACGGGAGGATGAACGCAGGAACTGGTCAAACCAGGGCATTGCCAGGTTCAGTGAGATCCTGCGCGAACATACATATGACCTCGATAAGCTGGCCGGTAAGCTGATCTCTGAACTGGTGAAATACCTGGGAGCACAGGTGGGCGGATTGTTTCTTATACGTTCCGGGGACAACAAGGAGAAAGAAATTGACCTGGTAGCCAGTTATGCCTACGACAGGATCAAGCATTTGCAAAAAACCATACAGGTTGGAGAAGGCCTTGTCGGCAGGTGTGTGCAGGAAGGAAATACAATATTCCTGACGGATATCCCGGAGGATTATATAAGGATAAAATCCGGCCTGGGCGAGGATAATCCCAGGTGCCTGCTGATCGTACCACTTCGTTTGAATGAAGAAATCACAGGCGTCATTGAGATAGCTACCCTCGAGGTTTTCGAGGAGTTTCAGATAGAATTTATTGAAAGGATAGGAACAAGCATTGCTTCTTCCATATCGGCTGCCTTTGCAGAAGAGTTGAAAAAGACAAAAACCTGATTAACCCTAATACAAAATACAAATGGAAACTATTATTCTGGAATCTTCAGTAAAATACCTTTTTGGACTGGATTCGTTCAACTCGGCAGAATTCTGGCCCACCGTGCTCCGGTTTTTCTACAACTTCGGGATCATCTTTTTCATCGCCCGGGTGGTTTATTATCGTGTTTCTCACAGGGCTGACTATTTTTTTACCTACCTGCTTGTCAGCACCATTGTATTTGTAATATGTAATCTCCTTGATGCGGCCACCTTTCAGATTGGTTTTGCCCTGGGACTGTTTGCCGTATTCGGGATCATCCGGTACCGGACTGCCCCCATTCCCATCCGGGAAATGACCTATCTTTTTGTAATCATCGGCTTATCCGTAAAAAATGCCCTGATCACCGGGGAGGTAGGCCTGTGGCGGGCCTTATTTGCGGATTCTATTATTATACTGATTACCTGGGGCGCACAGAGTTTTCTCCTGCAAAACAAGCTGATCCGGAAAACCATTAATTACGATAAAATGGAACTGCTCAAGCCTGATAAATATGAAGAATTATTGCAGGATCTGTCCAGGAAGAGCGGATTCCCCATTGAGAAAGCCGAGGTTGGCAGAGTTGATTATATCAAACGGCAGGCAAGGCTCCGGATATTTTTCTACGAGAAAAATGCACCTCATAACTACTCTGACGATGAGGTTTAAAACCGTGTATGAAGCTGCCTTATAAGAAATTCATTCATTTCTTTCCGAGGATCTGGCGTTGACCTGCGAACCTCAGTATAATGACAGCCACCGAACGACTTGAGAATCTATTAAATGGGAAACCTGTGGACCGGCCTCCTTTTATGCCAGCTATCTATGATCTGAAACCAGCATTTTTACAAGCGGCTCCTCATACATTTGGACAAAAAAAGCAGGACATCATAGATGCTTTGATCTATGAAGCCGAACGGCTGGAGGCTGATTCATTAACAGCGGCTTACGATATATACAACATTGAGGCTGAGGCTGTCGGCTGTTCTGTGTTACGTGATCCGAAGATCCTGATGCCCGAGATTGAAAGTCCCTTATTAAGCACATTAAGTGAACTTGATAATCTGGAGGTTCCTGACAGAATAAGCGGAAGAATGGAGATTTTCATTCTTGCAGCAGCAAATATGCTTAAAAGGTATGAAGGTTCTATTCCGGTACGTGGAGGGATCTCTGGTCCATTTACCATGGCAACCAGAATCTACCCAAAAGAAGCTTTGCTAATGGAAACTGTAACGAATCCTGAAAAACTCATCCCTCTGTTAAGGTTTTGCACTGAGACAATTAAAATTTATGCTAAGGCTTTTGCTGATATCGGAGCAGGAGTTGTTGTTTTTGATTCATTTGCCAGTCCACCAATGTTATCTCCGCAAACCTATCATGAATTAATTCTGCCTTTTCACAGGGATATTTTTCAATCTCTTGAGGGTCTTGGTGTCCTTCAGCGTACTCTCATTATCGGAGGGAATACCCTGCCGATTATCCACGATATTATCTCAACCGGGGCAACACAGTTTCTCCTGGATTTTACAATTCCAATGGAGGCGATCAAAACTGTTTTACAGGAATATCCGGACATTGTATTCAGGGTAAACCTGCCACCCTCACCATTTATCTCACAAAATAAAGGTGATCTTGAGGATATCATCAATAAAACTATGATTTCACTTAAAAATCATCAAAACCTGATTATCGGAACCGGTATTCTTCCACCGAATGTTCCGCCTGCTAATATCCTGTCTGCAAAAAAACAAATTGAAAATTTCACAATATGACTACTGAGAATACCCGCCTCGAACAATTTAAAGTTGGTGCAACAGGGTTTTTAAGCCTGTTTTCAATTGTAGGTATAGCTTTTTACGGGCTCCCTTTTTTCTACGATTTTTGGGTGGAGGATTTTGGATGGTCACGTGCTACTGTAACTTCAGGTAATGCCGTCGGAAAAATTATTCTGGCGCTTTTTGCGTTTCTCACCGGATGGATAGTGGATCGTTTCGGTCCCCGTCGCGTAATGCTTGTCGGAATCCTTCTTGGAGGAATTGCCCTGATAGGGCTTAGCCGTATGACTTCATTATGGCTTTTTTATCTTTTTTATTTCATCAATGCCCTGGCATACATGTCAGGAGGGCCATTGCCAAATCAGGTGTTGATTTCCCGCTGGTTTGACAGCTCAAGAGGCAGGGCGATGGGAATCGCTTACATAGGGATTGGTGTTGGAGGCATGCTGGTCCCATTCATTGCCAACTGGTTGAATCAGTCATTCGGCTGGCAAAATGCATTAATGATCCTGGGCTTCCTGATGATAGCAATTGCGTTTCCAATGATCTGGTTCATTAAGGATAATCCGGGATCCAGGATTGTGGATTCCAGATCAGAAAATAAGAAAATATCCTTCAGTACAATTCTAAAGAAACGAAATTTGTATTTGCTGCTAATTGGAAGTATGTTTTCCATTGCGGCAGTCAGTGGGACCAGTCAAAATCTTAAGCTGTTTTTCAGTTTTGACCTTGGGTATACGCAGACACAATCTGCCAGTATAATGTCGCTGGTCCTGGCATCCAGTATTCTTGGCCGCCTCCTGATGGGCTGGCTGGCAGATAAACTGCCCAAAAAATATGTGATGATCCTGATTTTCACGCTCGTGTCCTGTTCAATCCCATTATTATATGCTGCTTCCACACCAGGTGTGATCTATTTATTTGCTATTATATTCGGTATCGCACTCGGTGGGGATTATATGATCATTCCCTTAATGGCTGCTGAATTATTTGGTGTCAGGATCCTGGGCCGGATAATGGGTATCGTTATCAGTGCTGATGTACTGGGCGAGGCGCTTGCTCCCGTGCTTGTAGGATGGCTCAGGGACCAGAGTGGCACTTATACCACTGGATTTTCAGCGCTTATTGTATTTGCGGTATTGGGAGTTGTGGCCATTTCATTATTGCCTAAAACTGTCGATCGCAATAATTTGCCAGAAGTTTACTAACTTCATGGGGTATCCTGCAGCTTCCGGCACAAATATCAATCATGTATCATAATAACTTAAATATAAATTAATTATGTCAAAGACTTTAGCAATTAATGGAGGAAATAAGGCTGTTACAAATCAAATGCAGGGCTGGCCTTGCTTTGATGAAAATTCCATCAGGGCAGTCGAGGAGGTTTTGCGTTCAGGAAAGGTAAACTACTGGACCGGGCCAAAAGGCATGGAATTTGAGAAAAAATTTGCAGAATGGCAGGGTAGTAAATTTGCCATAAATGTCTCTTCCGGAACAGCTGCTCTTCATGTTGCACTTACTGCCCTCGGCATTGGACCCGGAGATGAAGTGATTGTGCCAAGTTATACTTTTATTGCCTCCAGTTTTTCCATCATTCAAGCCGGTGCAATACCGCGGTTTGCTGATGTTAATATCGATGATCATTGCATAAGCATTGAATCTTCGGAAAAACTTGTAAATGAGAGGACCAGGGCTATTATGCCCGTGCACCTTTATGGGAATGTATGTGATATGGATGCTATTAATGCATTTGCAAAAAAACATAATCTATTCGTACTGGAAGATAATGCCGAGGCTTTCGGAGGTTACTACAAGGGAAAGAAAACCGGAACACTCGGAGATATGTCCGCATGCAGTTTCTGTCAGAACAAAACCTTCACAACCGGAGGGGAGGGAGGAATGGTGACCACGGATAATGAAGAACTGGCATGGATCGCCAGGAGCTTCAGGGATCATGGCTATGATGTAAAGCAGCGATTGAGCCTTTTGGATCTGGAGCAGAAGCTCCCCTATATACACAATATGGTTGGATGGAACTACAGGATGACCGAGATGCAATCTGCCATAGGGCTTGCGGAACTGGAGAGAATGGACAATTGGAATATGCCATCGAGACACCGGAATGCACATATTATCATAGATCGCATAAAGGATCTCCCCCAGGTTTTGCATGTCCCCGTTGACACCGAGGAACGCCGTAACGGATGGTTTGTTCTGGCCTTTTCCCTTGACATTGATAATATGAAATGTGATATTAAAGAATTTGTTGATACTGTCGTTGCTGAAGGAGCCCCTGTATGGAAGGTATTCTGGCCTCAATGCCATACGGAACAGGCATTTCAAGAGCATCGTGCATTTGGAAAAAGCGGATTCCCTTTTACATCGGGGGAATTTTCAAATGAAAAAAGCGTGGATTACAGCAATGTAGAAGTTCCTAATGCGGTGTGGCATGAATCACATACATTTACATGCTTTGCATTTCCCACCTTTACTCCTGAAGATTGCGAGCAAATTGGTGACGCTCTCAGAAAAGTAATTCTGGCTTACTCTTAAAATCAATATAAAAACAATGAATGATAAGCAGATAAAGTGGGGTGTCATCGGATCAGGTGGCATCGCCAGGAGAAGGACCATTCCCGAAGGAATTATTCAAGCGGAGAATGCAGCCCTTCTTGCTGTTTTTGACATTGACCAGAAGTCCAACAATGAAGTAGCTCAGGAATTTGGAGCGAAAGCAGCGGGCTCCATCAAGGAATTACTTGAGTACGGGATTGATGCCGTTTATGTCGCTTCACCAGCAAATTTACATCTTGAACATGTGATTGCATGTGCCGATGCCGGGAAACATGTGCTCTGTGAAAAACCGCTGGGCATGAGCGTGGAGGAAGCCGGGAAAATGATATCAGCCTGCAGCAATGCAGGGGTTGTTCTGGGTACAGCCCTGATGATGAGATTTCATGCCCAGCATCAGGCAGCCCTTAAAATGGTCAGTGATGGCAAAATTGGTAAACCGGTATTTGGCAGGGCACAGTTATCCTGCTGGTATCCTCCAATTGATGGAGCCTGGAGACAGGATCCGCTTACCGGAGGAGGCGGATCCTTGATGGATATGGGAAGCCATTGCATAGATCTCCTGGAGATGTTCTTTGGTGAAATTGACACGGTAAGCTGCTTTATCAGCAACAATGTACACAATTACAAATCAGAAGATTCAGCCATTGTTTCTATGAAATTCATCAGTGGAGCTCTTGCTACAGTCGATACATTCTTCTGCATCCCTGATAACAGCAGTAAAAATGTACTGGAATTATACGGTTCCAAAGGGAGCATCCTGGCACAAGGTACCATCGGCCAGGGAGATTCCGGGGAAATGATGGCTTACCTCGATGATGATACTGCAGGGTACGATGCACAACAGAGCAGGGAGGAAACGGATGCAATAAGTATCAATCCGCTGCCAATAAATACCTATCTTTCTGAAATCATTGAATTTTCAAATGCTTTGCTTGAAAACCGTGTACCCGGTAACGATGCAGCCATTGGCCTGCAGAGTCAGAAAGTCCTGGCCGCCTGTTACAGATCAGCGGCAACGGGCCTGGCCGAAAAGGTTAACTAATATAAAATATGAATAGATCTGTTTTAGCATTTTTCGCCCATCCCGATGATGCTGAAATCCTTTGTGCAGGAACTCTCTCCCTTCTGAAAAAAGCGGGTTATAGCATACATATTGCAACGATTGGTTTAGGTGATAAGGGCACTGCCACACACAGCAAGGAGGAAATCATCAGTATTAGAAGGACCGAGGCCATCAAAGCGGCAGGCATATTAGGAGGTAGTTATCACTGTCTGGATTTCGAGGATATATATATATTTTATCAGCGTGAATCAATCGATAAAGCCTCCGCCCTGGTCCGGAAACTCCAACCGGCTATTGTCTTTACCCATAGTCCGGACGATTATATGCTTGATCATGAACTGACCAGCAAAATTGTTCAGACTGCTTGCTTTACTACAGGGATGAAAAACCTGGCAATCCATGAGAAACCATTTGGACCGGTTCCTTACCTTTATTACACAGATGCCGTAGAATCGAAGGATAAATTCGGGAAGCGAATTAAGCCAGGCATTTTCGTAGACATCAGTGCAGAAATCGAGACAAAGGAGGAAATGCTCGCCAGCCATGCAAGCCAGAGAGATTGGCTGATGGCTCATCATAAAGTGGATGAATACCTGCTGGCCATGAAGAGCGTTGCCAGATCCAGGGGTGATGAATCAGGCTTCGAATATGCTGAAGGATTTCGCCAGCACCTCGGACATGGATTCCCACAGGATAATATACTGATGGAGATCCTGGGCAAGGAAAAGTTAAAATAAATAAACCAGATAAAATAAAATCAATATGTCTAGAAAAACCAGTATGCTGGCACCGGGTTGGTGGGATTATAC
>SDBS01001401.1_pt1 | contig 24411 bp, 18 predicted proteins | sample 2277091 | NCBI WGS metagenome assembly SDBS01 (sample SAMN10404972, study PRJNA504765) | marine sediment metagenome | isolation source: marine sediment core GS10_PC15, 163 cmbsf | place: Arctic Ocean: Southern Knipovich Ridge | collected 2010
AGGATGATGGCCTGGATCAAGGCAAAAAACCAGATCCTGGGAAAATACAGGATGGCCGTCACAATCAGGGGGATGAGCACCATGGCCGTGAGCGTTCTCTTCAGCATGTTCATATGACCTGTCCTTTCCCTGTCCTGGGATTCATTGAAACCGAGAGGCTCAAGAAGCTTGGATGTCTCCAAATCTCCTTTCCCTCGTCTGATAATCTAGGATCGCCTGTAAAAGGTCTTTCCTCTTGAAGTCGGGCCAGAAGAGAGGCGTGATCCAGATCTCGGCATAGGCGATCTGCCACAGGAGAAAATTGGATATGCGCATCTCCCCGCTCGTCCTGATGAGGAGGTCGGGGTCCGGGATGCCGGCCGTGTACAGATACTCGGAAAACGTTTCTTCATCCAGGTCGTCGATGCTGTGATCGCTGCTCGAGGCCAGCTTCTTTACGGCATCCACGATCTCCGTCCGGCCGCCGTAGTTGAGCGCCGCGATCACGGTCAGCCGGTCGTTGTCTTTCGTCAGTTCCATGACCCGCTCCAGCTCGCGTTGGGCGGGAGCCGGCAGGGCTTCGATCCGGCCGATCACCTGGAGCCGGACCCGGTTCTTGACCATGGTCTTGTCCTCCCTTTTCAGGTACTCTTCCAGCAGCTTCCAGAGGGTGGTGACCTCGGTCCGGGGCCTTTTCCAGTTCTCCTGGGAAAATGCGTACAGGGTCAGGTACCGGATCCCCAGGCGGGACGATGTCTCCACCACCTCCCGCACCGATTTGGAGCCGGCACGATGTCCCTCGACCCGGGGGAGGTTCCTTTTTTTCGCCCAGCGGCCGTTGCCGTCCATGATAACGGCCACATGGAGGGGCAGCCTGTCGAAATCTATCCGGCGGACCAGCTCGTCTTCCTCGCTTCCGGGTTTGATGAAGCCTTCTAAACTCTCAAGCATGGCCCAATTATACTACCTCTGTCCCCAAACCTCAATTGCAGCAGATTGGTTCTTAGCGGCTGTACTTGTAATGCGCCAGGCAGGCGCCCTCGTACGAGACCATGCAGGGTCCGTAGGGGGAATCCGGGCGGCAGGTTGTGCCGTAGAGCGGGCATTCCGGCGGCGAAAGCTTTCCCTGCAGCACTTCGCCGCAGCGGCAGCCCGGCAGGTCGCCGCTTCCCGGCTCGATGGACAGGTCATACTTGAGCTCGGCGTCATAGGCCCTGTATTCGGGTTTGAGCCGCATGCCGCTGTGCGGGATCATCCCGAGACCGCGCCAGTGGCTGTCCATGACCTCGAGCATGTCCTGCATCACGGCCCGGGCGGCAGGATTGCCCTCCGGCCTGACTACCCGCATGTATTCGTTGGTCACGGCCGGCCGGCCGGCTGTCATCTGGTCCAGGATGGCGTCGATGGCCAGCAGGATGTCGCCGGGCTCGAACCCGGCAATGGCGCCGGGAACGCCGAAATCCCGTGCGATGAACCCGAAGGGCTCCTCACCGATTATGGCGCTCACATGGCCCGGATACAGGAATCCCTGCACCCGCACGTCTTCGGCCTGGAGCAGGGCGTTCAGAGGGGGCGGCACCAGCCAGAAAGCCGTGAGCACCGAGAAATTGCGCAGTTCCTCGGCCGCTGCGGTCTTGACCGTGAGGGCGATCGCCGGGATCGTGGTCTCGAAGCCCACACCGAAGAACACGACTTCTTTATCCGGTGACCTGCGCGCGATCTCCAGGGCCTCGGCCGGCGAGTACACGACCTTGACCCGGGAATTCTCCGCCGGGATCACGGTCTGCAGGGAGCCCTGGGCGGTGGGAACCCTCGTCATGTCGCCGAAGGTGGTCAGCACGAAACTATTCCGCTCGGTCACCAGGCGAATGGCCGCCTCGTGGAACTCGTTGGGTGTGATGCACACCGGACAGCCCGGGCCGGTCAGCATCTCGATGCCCGCATCCAGCAGCATTTTTTTGAGCCCGTAACGGTGGATCGCCATGGTGTGGGTGCCGCACACCTCCATGAGCTTGATGGGGGTGTGAAGGCCGTGGGCCTTGGCCCGGATCCTGTCCAGGAGGCACTGAATGACTTCTTTTCTCTTCAGCTCATCCATTTAGGATTCGTTTTGCTCGTATTGCAAGCACTCCCGGATGAGAGACAGGGTCTCCTGCGCCTCTTCTTCGTTGAGCTTGGAGATCGCGTAGCCGGCATGGACGATGACCCAGTCCCCCACCTCCACGTCCTCCAGCAGGGCAAAATTCGACTTGACCTTGGTTCCCAGGTAATCGATCTTGCCCTGGTTGGATTCGTCAATCTCGACCACCTTGGCCGGTATAGCTAAACACATGGGTCTCTCTCCAGAATCTCGAATTGACAGCCTATTATAGGGGAAAAGCGCGGTTCCGGCAATTTGTTATTGAAATAATAAAAGCCTGACCCCATACTAGTAGCATGAAAAAGATAAGCCTCGAAGTGGGGAGCGGCGGCAAGCTCATGCGGGATTTTATCGACGAATACATCGTCAGGAGTTTCGAGAACCCGCTGCTCAGCCCCCTGTCGGATTCGGCCCTCCTCCCAGAGGGGATCGCCTTCACCACCGACAGCTATGTGGTCGATCCCATCTTCTTTCCCGGCGGCGACATCGGCACCCTCTGCGTGAACGGGACGGTGAACGACCTCGTGGTCTCGGGGGCGGAACCGCGCTACCTCTCCCTGGGACTCATCCTGGAGGAAGGCATGGACCTGGCCGACCTGGAAAAGATCCTGGCCTCGATCCGCGCCTCCGCTCAGGAGGCCGGGGTGCTCATCGCCACGGGCGACACCAAGGTGGTGCGCCGCGGTCAGGCCGACAAGATCTACATAAACACGGCCGGCGTGGGAAAGATCGTGGCACACCCCTCGCTGGACGGCGCCCAGCCGGGAGACCGGATCATCGTGACCGGCACCCTGGGGGAACACAGCCTGGCCGTCATGCTCGCACGCGGGGACTTCGGCCTGGAGAGCGAGGCGAAAAGCGACTGCGCCCCGCTTAACTTCCTCCTGCCCTTCTGGGAGCAGGGAGCCCAATGGATGCGGGACATAACGCGCGGCGGGCTGGCCACGGTGCTGAGCGAGCTGGCGGAAAAACTCCCGCATGCCGTGGTCGTCGAGGAGGAAGCCATCCCGCTGTCGCGGGCCGTCCGGGGGGCTACCGAGCTCCTGGGCATCGATCCCCTATACCTGGCCTGCGAAGGGAGGGCGGTCCTGGTGGTCCCGGAAGACAAGGCCGCTGCCGTCCTGGAAGGCATCCGGCAGCACGAACTGGGTGCGGACGCGGCCGTGATCGGCCGGATCGACGACCAACAGGGAAAGCCCGGCGAGCTGCTCCTGGCCACGGTCTCGGGTGGGCTTAGGCTCCTCGAGCCCCTGACCTCGGAGCTCCTGCCCCGCATCTGCTGAAGAGGCGACGCCCATGCGCAGGAAGTGCATTTCTCCTCATCCTATAAACCTGGCGGCCCTCACCGCCCTGTCGCTCGTGCTCCTGCTCCCTTCCTGTAAAAAGGGTCCGCCTGATCCGGCCCTCGCGTACGCCGCCCTCATCCGGGCCGAACCGGATAGGCTGGAAGCCCTCGAAGGCGCACGCCTCCCCCTTAGCCTGAAGCTCACCAACATCGGGCAGAACGCCTGGGATTCCACGGCCTCACCCCCGTGTTTCCTGTCCTATCACCTCATGGGCCAGGATCGGGACATGATCCGTTTCGACAACCGCCGCATCGCCCTCCCCCGCCGGATCGAACCGGGGGAAGAGGTGGACCTGGAGGTCAGCCTCCGCATCCCGCTCCAGAGCGGGCCGTATCTCCTGGAATTCGACCTGGTCCGGGAGGGTGCGGCCTGGTTCCAGGACGGAGGCTCCGAGTCCTTGGAGATACCGCTCGAGGTCAAAGAGCGACGCTGGCCGGACAGCGAACAGGAGATCGGCCTGGAGTACGGAGAGTACACGCGCTTCACCTCCTCCCTCCCCGAGATCGATCAACTGTACACACTCATCCGCCTGACCCTGGAAGAGAACGAGACCACATTCTCGGGGCGCATCGGAGAGATCTCAGGATTTGCCCCGGGCAAGGACTATCCCCAGATCTGGCTGCGGGATGCCGCCACCATCCTGCCGGCCTCCCGCTATTTCTATGACGAGCCGTGGCTGAGCTCCTGGCTGGAAGAGCACCTGGCCTGGCAGCGAGAGGACGGGTCTCTGTACGACTGGATCGACTCGCTGGGAAGGGCGGACAAGAACACCACGGAGACCGACCAGGAGGCCTCCGCCGTGCAGGCCGCCTATCAGGTCTATCAGATCCTGGGGCCGGACTGGCTGCGGAAGGACATCGCCGGCCGGAGGGTCATCAAACGGCTCGAGGCGGCCCTGGAGTACGTGCGGCGCGAGCGATGGGATCCGGGTTTCCACATGGTAAAGGGCGCGCACACCGCGGACTGGGGCGACGTCGACATCATGGATGCCGATCAAAACGCGATCTACACCGATGAACACACACACTGGACCGTCGACATCTACGACCAGAGCATGTTCTATCAGGCCGCCCTGGAGCTGGCCGGGATGCTGGAGTCACTCGGGGAAAAGGCCCGGGCCGCTTCCTGGAGGGCCGCGGCCGGCTCCCTCAGGGAAAGCACCCTGGCGAGCCTCTGGCAGGAGGACCGGGGCTTTTTCGCCGTGCACCGTCACCTGGATGACCTGGCGCACGGCTTCGATGAGGGCGACATCTTCGCCATGGGCGGGAACGTCCAGGCCGTGCTCTCCGGCCTAGCCGGCCCCATCCGGACGCAAAGCATCATCGAGACCGCCCTGGCGCGCCAGGATGCTCACGGTGTCTCGACCATAAGCGGTACCCTGCTCCCCCCCTACCCCTCCGGCACCTTCCGCCACCCCATGCTGGACGATCCCTTCGAGTACCAGAACGGCGCCCAGTGGGACTGGTTCGGGGGCAAGCTCGTCTATGCCATGTACCAAAACGGCTACAGCCGGGCCGCCACACAGAAACTGCAGGAGATCATCCGCAAGAACATCGCCAATCGCGGCTTCTTCGAGTGGGACAACCGGGAAGGCGTGGGCCTGGGAAGCGACAGCTTCTGCGGCAGCGCCGGCAGCCTGGCCAGGGCGGTTATTGAGGGATATTTCGGAGTCCGGCTCGAAAAGGGAGGCTTGAGATTGGAACCGCGGCTCGGCACCGATTCCGGCCGGATCCATGTTTATCTACCTGCTGCTGCGATCTTCGTGGCATACGAATACCAATTTGATCCCTGGGAAAAAAAGATCAGCATCCTCATCAACAGCAATACGCGTGGCTTGGATCGGATATGGGTTTTAGATCCGCTGCCTGAATCCGGATCCATTATTAAAATCTATGTCAATGGAAAAGAAACCACCTATCAGAGAGAAATACGTGGGGGCGATCGCTATCTTGTTACTCAAACAGAGCTTCAATAAAATTCTGTCTATCTTTACAAAACAAATATCTTGACATCCGATACTGTTTCAGATCATATACAATATAAGTAAAAAGGCTTATATAATGTTCAAGATTCATCATCTCAAATAAAGGAGGAAATGATGTCTAAGAAAGCAGCAAGAATTTTGGGATCGATCTGCCTGATTTTGTTTTCAACTATGGTGACGGCTGATGTCATCAATGTTTCACCCTCGGCTTTTCAAGCTGAGGACGGGTCGGCGGATTTTGCGATCGCCTCTGGAGGCTGGGGTGACTATGTTTACAGGGTAACCGGAGCAAGTGAACGCTATGCGGTGGCTCCTGTTGACATCCCGCACAGCGTATTGATCAGGTACATGAGAGTTCACTACATGGACAATGATCCCTCCAATGGTTTGTTCGCGGGCATCACCCGTGTCAACAAATATACAGGCACCCATAACGTTATTTATTCATTTTTTTCAGCTGGTGCAAGCACAAGTATCACATTCGGTACGGATTTCAATGCTTCTCCCTCCCCCAGCTACGCTTTAACAAATCTGGAAGCATGCAGCTATCAGTGTACCATCGCGACGGATGCAATCGGTTCATCTATGTTAAAGGTCTACGGTTTCACGATCGTGTATGATCCTTGGCCGTAATTAGAGAGTAGCTTTTCAGCTGGGACAATAGGAGGAGGTCCTTCTACGCTTCACTGTCCATCCCAGTTTCCTGATATGGGGACATCGCCGGGAGAACCGTACGCCCTGACGATGTCCGCATAACTATCTCCACTCGTATCAAGATAGAATTTGCAGTTTGAGGTGCGATACACGCCATAGTTGCACTGGCCGTCGCCATCCCAATCGCCGATAATCGGGATATCTCCCAGGCCGCCGTAGGCCCTGACGATATTCGCAAAGCTGTCGCGATCAGTATCCAGGAAAAACTTGCAGTTGGAGGGGCGGTAGACGCCATAGTCCGTGATACCATCCCCGTTCCAGTCCCCAGTCACGGGGATGTCTCCCAATCCCCCGTATGCTTTTGTGATGTTCGCAAAGCTGTCCCAATCCGTATCGAGATAGAACAAACACGTGCTGGGACGAAAAACACCATAATTAGTGCGGCCATCACCATTCCAATCCCCGGTTATGGGGACATCTCCTGGGCTCCCATACGCCTTGACCAGATCGGCAAATCCGTCACCATCAGTATCCAAGAAAAACTTACACTGACCAGGCCGAAATATGCCGTAATCCGTGTCACCATCCCCATCCCAGTCTCCTGTCACGGGATAGTCTCCCACAGCACCGTACACTTTAACGGTATTCGCGTAGCTGTCCCAATCCGTGTCCAGATAAAAGCAGGAATTGCTAGGCCGGTAAACACCATAATTGGTGTCCCCCGGTGTGCCGTCCTCTGTGGCGAAGTGCCAAACAGGACCCTCAACCTCCCCGCAGGAATTTTTTGCTACGACCTTCCATTGGTAGGTTGTCCCGGGATCAAGAGTAGGCAAAGCGTAAAATGATTCGGTTGTGTTCGCGTAGAAGGGCGGAGATACAGAGGTCCCAAAATATACATCATAGGAATCCGCACTGGCATCCCCTTTCCAACTCAAGCCTGTGTGAATAGACGCTACCGTCACCCCATTGGAAGGCGAAGGGTCGATCGGTGCAGAAGGAAGGACACATGTCAGAATTACTAAGGCTTTTCCGGATGACCAAGAGGATTCAACAGCATGATTCTGAGAACACCTTGCCTGGGCCCTTAACGTGAAAGTATCGACAGTCGTCCACGTATGGGAGACGCTGGTTGAACTTGACCAGTCAGAATATGAGCCGTCCCCCCAGTCGAATCGATATTCGACGGCATGCCCCTGGTTGCACACGGAGTCTCCGGTTGAAAACGTGTAGCCGGTGTTCACGGTGCCCTGCGAGGGACCAGTAGGCACACTTGGAGTGGAAACAGTATGGGTCAGGGCCTGGTCGCCGAGAGACCTGACCGGGTCACCATACAGGTTGAAATCGAACAGATTCATCCAGTGTGATCCCCCCCACCAGGTGTGGTGATTGGCACCCATATCACTTTTTACGTCGTAGAGGGCAACCGCTACTTTTTTCCCGCTGCTGGCAAGTTCTTTCCCAAAATAATATCCAATGCTGGCATTATCGCAATAGTACTTGAGCCCGACGCTCCAGCTGGTCACGGCATACCAGCTGACTCGAGTGGCACTCACCGTGCCGATCGCCCCATTGTACAAGAGTTCAGTTCCTAGGTTATTTGTAACCTCAGGGTACCCATTCAAACAGGAGCACTGATAGACGAACGAAGGATAGAAGTCATTCAACGAAGACGTGCCCGAAGAGGACATAATAGTCCCCCATCCACAGCCGCTATACCCGAGGGATGCTCCGGTCGAATTGCCGTGCCCCCACCACCAGACCATACCATAGGGATTCGTCATCCACCGTGCCTGAGTGGCCCCATCTACTAGTTCTTCGTTGGATACAAATATTGAATCGGCAACTGGGCACAGACTGCCCTGCTGGTACAATGTCCACGAGCTGAATCCCGAGGATGAGAGATAGTCAGACTTCATCGCTTCGCTGAGATATGCCCCATCCGTCGTGCTATCTGAAAAACTCATGGGCAGCAACGCGTTGCTCCTCCACGCGATGTTGGATTCATTGGCATAATTGATGGTCTTGTTCAAAACCGAGTCAAGTTCCGTCACGCCGGAATAGACGGGGATTCTACCGACATAAACTTCATTCGCGAAATCGACACCGCCCGGTCCACCATCGTCGGGGTATTCTCCAAAATATCCATCTCCATCCAAATCCCAATTGCCTGTCAAATCCGCATAAAAATAGTCAGTCGGGGATTCTTGGTAGCTTGCTTCCCCTCGTCTCGGCCAGCACATCTTCATGGGGACATTCCCGGTCGGTGAGGGATTCCCAATGAGCAGAACGTATTCAATAGAATAGGACAAATAGTTGTTTACTAGCCATTGCCTGATCTTTTCCGCAGTCCCGTTCGGTGCTTGTCCTGTCAAGCCGCCATACTCATCTTCTGTCACCACCAAGGGTGAATATCCCTGAGAGCTCAAATGAGTAACAAAGTTCGCGAGTTTCGTGCTGGCGGCCTCTATAGCGTTTGTGGTAATGATGACATAATTGTACAGGGCGGAAATATCCTGCACCCTCGACCCGGATGAATACCAATCTTTGGCCTGAGGGTAGTTGAACAGTATCTGCTTGATCCGCTCATCCATGACAGAGTCACTCAACTCGGACCGGGGGACCATTTCCATTCCATGGCTTGCATATCTGAGCCTGACAGAGACTTCGGGGATGTAAACCAATTCTTGAGTGACGGGATTATACTGAAAGGGGGTATATTTTAGGGTCGCAATGCGCCATTTCCTAATTCGAGAAAACCCGGCGTATTCCAAACTCTTGGTCGGGTAGAAAGAGTCGTTTTGAAAGATATCGGAAACGGTATCGACAATTTGCCTGTCATCCACCCAGGTTGCCATAGGGGGCAGTTGCCGGATACGGTAGTGCCCCAGGCTTATTCTTCTGGATTCACTGTAAATGACTTCAATGCTGTTCAGGTCTATGTCGGGGGGGAGAGCTATCTTGAAGAGCTTTGAGGGAAGATCGGGGAATCCAGGTACCCCATAAGAGAAGAAGCCGCCTATTTTAACCTGATGGAAACCATCCCGGGAAAGGCCGATCTGGTAGTCCGGAGCCTTGAATGTGTAATTTTGTTCAGCGTGAAGCGGCAATCCAGAGAGAAGCCAGATTCCCAAAAGTAGGAAAAGGAAACAATTTTTGGATCTCATTCTTTCACTCCGCAATATCTACTACGCACAATCTCCCTTTAGGCAAAAACAGCAATGTACATTAACCATATGCAAAACAAATTTCCTAGTCAATTATCTAAAGGGGTGAGATTGGGGGTGACAGGCCAAGACAAATCCTTCCCGGCCCTCCCTTATGGCTGTCTTAAAAGCGAATAATATGGCTGTTATGTTATTATAGATCCTGGAAAAGCCTTTCATATTCATCGACAATGCTATCCCAAGAATATTTGTCCTTGATCCTCTGTTGCGCTCTCATCCCAAACTCATCAACTATCCGTGGATTATCTATCACATACTGCATTTTTTTCCGTAAATCCGGGACGTTATTTATTTCATATATCAAGCCATTCTTACCCAGGACTTCCCTGTTTTCCGATGTCCCATTCGCTACAATGCAGTTTCGAAAGCCCATGGCTTCAATGAGGGCCGGATGTGTACCCCCTACCTCAGTGGCATGGATATAACAGAATGCATGAGACTGCAGTTCCTCATAGCCCTGCCCAAAAACAAAACCGGTAAAAACAACTCGCTCATCACTCGTCTTTTTCAAAGACTCAATGTATTTTTCGGCATAAGGGGCCCCCCCTACGATCAAAAGCTTCTTGTCTGTGACCACGCCCTTAAAAGCATCGATCACGACATGGGCGTTATTCTCCGGTTCCAGACGGCTGACATACAGGAAATAATCCTCCGGTTTAATCCGGTATCTATCCAGCACTTCCGTACTTTCCCTTTTCCTGATGTATGCGCCATAGGGGATGAACATCGATCTTTTGTGATACCTAGTCCTGTAGTAGTCTTGGATAGTCCTTGCATCCGAAATGATGCGGTTGGGAAATATGACGGAGAAAATCTCTCCGAAAAAGTACCAGAGCCTACCGATGAAGCTCCATTTTTTCCTTTTTCTTTCAATCCCATCCACATTGACAACGACTTTTTTCCCGGACAAACGAGGGAGGAATGCGAATATACTGTTGGCTGCGTTCAAAATCAGAATTATGTCATACCCGCGGAACAGCGAGTGAGCAATGCACAAACCCGTATGAAAGACTGTATCGAAGTATTTATGACTGATGGTCGGGAGAAGAACAATCCTCACACCTTTGTAGTATTTTTCTTTGTAATGGATTATGTTGGACCGGCCATAAACCGTGACCCGGTGCCCTTTTCGGACCAACCGGGGAGCCAGTTCCTCTACAAAGGTCTCGAAGCCTCCATAGCTGGCCGGAATACCTCGGAAACCCATTATGGCGATCCTCAGGGAATCCTGCCTTCTCATCTAACCTTTCTCGCAAGAACGATCATGTTGTCCAGGGGATTGACATAGATTGTTTTGCTCTCTACGTGGAGTATCCTGGCCAATCGTTCCAAGAAACGTGCAGGCCCTCTGGCCATGCGTCCAAGCCTGTTTAGAAAAAAGCGAATACTGACTTTCTTGCCAACCTTCTCGATCGAAATGATCTGAAAACCATGATTCTTCAATAAAATCGAAATCGTTTTCGGAGAGAAAAACAGGTAATGATCAGGGATGAATTGACGCCACTTTTTCCTGAGTAATCTGAAGGCAAGGCTTTCTACGTTTGGGGTTTCTATGACCAACAACCCGTCATCCTTCATGATTTTCCGAATTTCCAGAAGTTCAAAATTGGGATCAACAAGGTGTTCTATCACATGCAGCATCACAATCACATCCATGGAATCTTCCTGCAGCCCTGATTCAACCAGAGTCGCGGTTCTCACATCGAGCCCAAGTTTCTCTCGTGCATAGGATGACGTACTTTCGTTCGGCTCAACTCCAACAACGCGATATCCAGCTTCACGAGCCTGCTCAAGGAATGAGCCCTGGCCACAGCCTATTTCCAACAGATCCAGCGGTGCTGCAGATCGCTTGGATGAAGAGTCAATCCTCCTTATACGATCCAAAAAATTGATTACTCGATACTCTTTCTCCGCGGACTCAATCCCGGCCTTTAAGTTCAATCTGGCTTCTACCAGTTTGCCGCCATGTGTGTAAGTCTCTATCCTTTCTTTTTTGGTCTGATGATCTTTGACTATGTGATCTCGATTCGAGATGTCTACCCAATAGAATTTGCAATTCCGACATTTAAGGAGGGAGCCGGCAAGCAGGTTATGTGAAAAAATTTTAATAAAATCGCGGCTCCCGCAAAGTTTGCACTGGATCATTGGATGCCTTGATCACCCGCCCGATTTGTATACTTCCTCGTATATCTTGGCTGTTCTTTCGGCTGCTGTCGACCAATCGAACAGTTTCGCTCTTTCCAGACCCCTTTGTTGCATCTGAGCTTTCAGCCGCGTATCGACAATCGGTTCATAAATCGCCTGGATGATGCTGTTCACATCATGTGGGTCAACGAGTGTCCCGGCATCTCCGATGACCTCGGGAAGGGATGTGATGTTCGAGGCCACCACGGGGCAGCCGCAGGACATCGCTTCCAAGGGAGGTAAGCCGAAACCCTCAAACATCGAAAGATAAACAAAGACCTCGGCAGAATGATAGAAGTGTGGGAGATGGGCTTCGTCGATGTATCCGGTGACGACGATATCGTCTTTGTACCTGGAATTGATGGCTGCATCCAAGATTCTCTGAGAGAGATAATCCTTATTGCCTCCTATCACGAGACCGATATCAATGCCTCTTCGTGACCTGAGCGTTTCATAGGCTTTTATCAGTGTATCCAGATTCTTCCGGTTATTCAGCCTGCCTAAGGAAAAGATGAATTTTTTGTTTATCCCATATTGTGACAACACATCCGCGCTGTTCGACAGATCAATCGACAAAGACTTGAACGACGGGGGCACATCATAAGGGATGACCTCGATTTTGGCCTTGTCCACTCCGCAGAATTTAACAATATCATTCATCGAATAAAAAGAGCCGCAGATGATCTTCGCTGCCTTGCGTGCATTCAAGGGAACCAAAGCCTTCGAACGGAACCTCTCGAACCTGCTGAATGTGTCCGGGATGTGTATATAAGCCAGGTCATGGATCGTGACTACTAATCTACCTCTCGATATCGGAGGCGCGACGTACTGGACATGGAGGACATCGATTCTATCAACAAAGCTCAGACGGGCGAGCGCAAAGGGGATCCTGAGCATGGAAATCGATGGCTTCTGCTGCTTGATATGAAAATTTTCCAGCGGCTTGAATCTGCTGTAAAATGGGTGCTCAGGGTTGATCGCATACACATAGTACTGGTGGGTGTTTTTTAGAGCTGACAGGCCGATCAGCAAGCCGCGCATGTAGGTGCAATTGCCAGTGCCATCTCTCTCGGCTGCATGAGCGTCGATCCCGATTCGCATTTTTTTATCCGGTGGGGCTTCCAAGGGAATTCACACGCCCCATTTTTTGGGCTCTGATAAACACGGCACATCCGTTGTCTTTATTACCCTTCGTATAGAATCTTCCCAGGGATCTTGTCATGCCTTTGATGACAAAATCCGGAAGATGAGGAGCCAGGAGCTTATACACATTGATCATTCTGAATTTCCAGACTCCCAGCAAACTGACGAGCTCAAGCAGGTCTAGATTCCTTAACTTACCCGGATCAATGTAGTTCTCTGACTCAACAGTCTCAAGCCCATTATCTTGGAGGATGGCCTCCCATTCCTGAAACGATTTAAGCGAAACATGATGATTGCGTTTGTTCTTCCACTTCACATACCATTTTCTCGATAACAACAGTGACTGAGAAAAGAGAGGGGTCCATGTCGTAAAAAGAAATTCTCCGTTGACTCGCAAAACGCGCGCGATCTCACGGATCAAGGATTCAGGATGCGGTATGTGCTCAAGCACACAGTTGCTCACGATAGAATTAAAGTAATCATCAGGATATGGGATCTTTAAGGCATCCCCGCAGTGCAGGTCATCGTATGCCCCTTGCGACTGCGCTCTTTGCACCTCCTTGGAACTTATATCAAGCCCAACATCGAGCTTCCCGAACACGATCGAAGTGAACTTACCATCTCCACATCCAAGATCTAATACTGGAGAGCTCAGATCAACGTTCCGCCTCCAAAAGATCGATTCATAAGCCCTGACCACGGCCATGTGGGGAGGCCAGATCCTCAAGAATTTTTCCACGAAACTCTCAAATTCATTCCTCAAATCACACATTTAGTTAAACGCACCTAAAAAAAAATTGAACATCCGTGCCGCTTTGGTCCTGCATTCTTTATTTTGAGTGACAAAAAAAGCAGATAAATAGAACAGGGACCGAAGGCCCATTCCCAGGGCTATTAAGCCTCGAAATATCAGGGACTGCAAAAAGCCGTTTTTCGACTTCATGTAGGCGATCAGAGACTTAATCCACTGATTTGAAACATCCGTACTGCTTGCGCCGTGATGATGGATGATTTCCAGGTAGGGTAGATAATATACGGCCCAACCTTTTGTTCTGATCCGCTGACACCATTCGGCATCCTCTGCATACATGAAATAGGATTCATCAAGGCCGCCTACCTGTTCAAGAGTTTCCTGCCTTATTAACATACAGGCTCCAGCGATCCAATCGATCTCTCTCGGGATTCTCGATCTTTTGTAGTCATTTTGATCCACAAACATACCTTTAAAGACAAAAGGGGAAAGAGATGACAGGAAAAGAAAATAGTTGAATGCCGTGATCAACGAAGGCATGTATCCGCCTCCACTTTGAGCCTCCCCATCAGGAAAACACAAGGCTGGAGCGACTGCGCCCACATTTGGATCGCTCTCCATGAAATCAAACAGTTCCTGAAGGGTTCCATCAGTCAAAACCGCATCGGAATTGAGCATCAAAACAAATCCACCTTTTTTAGCTAACCGAAATGCCTGATTATTCGCCCGGGCAAAACCTACGTTCTGTTTATTTTCAATCAGGGTCACCTGGGGAAACTTGAGCTTGAGCATTTTTATGCTCTCATCTGTCGACCCGTTGTCCACAACCACCACTCCAATCGTTAGGCTGTCATGCACGCTGAAGATCGAGTTCAAGCACTGCTCCAGCAGTTCTTTGGTGTTCCAATTCACGATAACGATCAATACGTCGGGTTCAGGTTGCATTTTCAGCATATCAAGCCAGATTCATCTTTCTTTAACTCGCCTTACCGCCGCGAAATGGATGACAATCAACAAAAATATCGTCCACAGAATATCGAAGTTTAAATAATCTGTTCGAACGCCTAAAAAGAAGGTTATAGACAGCGCGCCGTAAACAAGATAGTACACGGGGAGGTTTCTATGTCGGGCCAACTGATACACATGCTCAGAAATAAAACCGATGAGGAACATACCCAAGATAATCCCTAGTACCCCGAAATCAACATATTGTGGGGCCAGGATGGTCGCCGCCATGCCAACGCCCTTAAACTCCAAGCCAGCCATCTGTTTCAAGACCTCACCCGGCGCAAGTTGATTCCCTGGCAAGGGGAACAAGAAGGGTAAAGCATGCAGCTTACCGTATTGAAAGCCATATTTTTGTGGGACGACCTCCAGCACGCGGGCAAATCCTTCTGGGCCATGTTTAAAGTCTCTGGAGACGAAGTATAGCCAGTAGAACACGGGCTTGACATTTTGACTGGCCAAGTATTGTGTGCTGGAAGGGCCCCATTCCCTGTATAACCTTAAAAAGCTCATGGATCCGATGAATATCAGGCTGATCAACACAATTGTCAATATTGCCTTTTTTGATACTCGTTTTACCAGGTAATGAAAGAGGATAATGCTCGGAAACATTTGTCGAATAATACTGGTCCTCGTCCCGGTGAGCAGTGCCAGGGCAAGAGTGATGGCTATCAAGAAGATAAAAAACAGCCGATTCTTTTTAAACATGAAAAGGCCGGCAATGGAAACCATGAAGATCACTTCTGTCGACATCCCCACCTGACCCAGATAACCGCTCTCCGAAGCCTGCAGCCTCACCGACATAATATCTTTAGACAGCAAGGGAATTCCAGAAGACTCATAGATCATGAATCGTGCTATAAGGGCAATCGCAAATAATACGAAAAGTACGACGAGGAGTCTTTTCCTATCCCACTCTCCCGTTTGACGGCTTCCTTTTACTGTGGATATTTTTGAGTTCAATGCCGGAATAAACGCCCCAAGATAGAATGCCAAGATCCCGAAAAGATAATAGATCCACTGCCTCTCCGAAATGATATACTGGTCCTGGACAAAATCAAGCGACCCTACATAAAGATATAAAACATATGCGAGCGGGAAGATTATCAGGGGTGAAAAAAAATCAATCTTTTTCCATCTGAATGCTATCAAATAAAGATAAAAACCCAGCAGCAAAAGGAAAACGGCTTTGACAAAAAATATGGCATTCATGGAAAGCACATGGAACACTGACTAATCTATATAACCCATCCCTTTCAGTTTTTCTCTGACCTTCTCGGCGTCTTCCCGGGAGAAATCCTCCTCCTTTACACCTTCAAGTTCGGTCCCACCCTCCCGATAAGTAGGAGGATTTTGTTTTAGGAAATGATCTTCAAACGCATCTTCCAGAACCCGCCCATCCATCTCTTCGGGAATCGGCAGCCCCAATAAATATAGCAATGTGGGCGTGACATCCATGATAGATGCTGAATGAAGCTCAAAGTTTCTCTTGCTGGAAGGACCATGGAGCAAAAATATTCCATCCTTTCTGTGCCCGCCGCTGCATAACGGTGGCCCCAGTGGCATGCGGCTCGGGTGCTTCAAGGTTTCAACCCCTCCAGGGTTCTGTAATCCGCTCATAACGAAGTTCTGCTGCCATTGAACAAAAATATCAGGCGCCTTTTCGATATATTTACCTGAATAGATCGCCTCCCTACGAAATACGCGTTCGACTGCGGGTTTCCCGGTCTTAATATCCACACATTTTAATAGGCTTTCGATAAGCTGATCTCTGGTTTTTTCGTATTCCGCCCCAGGGGTTACAATACCTTCCGGTTCCCGCCCCCTTAGGTTGATCCATATTTCATCACGAGCTCCGTCATTAAACGCTATCGTTCCGCTCCAATCAATATTCTGATAGCACGTCGCCGCCTCGACTTTCTCCCGTACACCCGGAAAAATCTTCACCAGTTTCTGTTTGGTCTTCCTGGGAAATCCTCTATCGATGATGTCATACATAAACTTGAGGTTCGGTGTGAACAGCCTTTTAAGGAGAGTTGAGTCCTTGAACTTCAAGAATCCCGAGCCAGCCAGCCAGGGGTTGATAAATTCGGCTCCTCTTTGATTGAATCCCCCCCCATGGTCAGACACCAACATGATCCATGAATCGCGAGCTTGTTCGATCAGGGAGGCAATGGCCCTATCGGCTCGCTGGTAAACCTGTAGGATGAACGCACTAAAGTCTGGGGCCTCATCGCCCTCATTTACAGGCCGCGCAGACTCCATGTCCTTCCAAAAGAAATGCTGTGCCGCATCCACAGCTGTAAAAACAACTATGAATACATCCCAGGGATAACGCTCCATGAAGTATTTAGCGGCAGTTTCACGCTTCTCCAAGGCTTTGATGAGGCTTTTGGCCGCCAAATCTTTTTTCCCGAGTTTTATCAGATGAGGAGAGTCTGATTCAATCTCATAATCACTGACAAGTGTGTGCAGTTCCTTTGCCAATTCCTGCGGATACGTAAATCCTTTACACCATGTCCTGGGAGTGTCAATGCCCGCAATCATGAACCCATTTACTTTTTCTGCCGGATAGGTAATCGGGACATTGATCACACCAACTCTTTTACCCGCTGCGCTGGCATAGTCCCAGAGGGCCCTGCTTTTTCTGAAAGACGCATTCACATAACGCCTCTGATAAGTTCCAAAAACAGGCTCATCAAAATAGAAAATCCCATGTTTTCCGGGATTGTCTCCGGTGGCAAACGATACCCAGGCGGGAGCGCTGTTTGTGTTTGGGACAGAAGACAAGTTCCCGAACGCCCCCTCCCGCATCAAACGTGAAAGAGTCGGCAATTTTCCCTGGGCAATCCAAGGTTTGATCAAATCAAAGGTGGCCCCATCAATCCCAATAACCAGGATTTTTGCTTCAGTATCCATCAATCTGGGAGGAGTGCGAATTCAAGAGCTGTTTCGCTGTATGTATTCTGCAAAAAAAGCGATGAAGGAGAAAAATGCGAGCCCGGCGATAATTGCCGTCAGGACTATGACAGGTATGTTGGGAAATACAGGCTTTTCAGACGATGCGGGTTCTTTGACAATTTTCGTATAATCGATCCTTCCCTTTTGTTCTCTGAGATTTACTATGACAGCATCAAATCCTCTGATTTTTGCCAGTTCTACTTCTATCTTTGAATGTGTCGTTTCCTCTTTAAGTTTTTCTGCACTCAGCTTTTCGTTGAGCAAATTTTCATACTGAAAGACCTTTTGGAGCTCGGTGGAATACAGAAGCAAGGCAAGGCTCTCGGCATCGCTCCTATTTTCTTGTTTCAGAACCTTAGCCTGCTCTTTCTCAAACTCCTTCGCCCTGCTTTTCGAAACAGCCATTTCGGATCTGATATCATTTTTTCTCTGATTAATGATAGTTAATCTCTTCTTCTGGATGTCCACCTCCTTGATTCCTCTCTCCTTTTCGATCTCATTGAGTCTTATTTTCGCATCTACACTGTTCTTCTCGATTAGAATCTTTTCATCGATCTCCTTCTTGACATAATCGATGAGCGAGTTCAAGGTCTTTTTACTTTCCTCAACATCGGCGCTTCTAATCCAGATCCTGGTCAGCAGAGTGTTCCTGATGTTTTGAGCCCTGATTTGAGGCACTCTTTCCAGCCCCAAATCCTGGGATATCAGAGGGTCATAAGATCGATGAAGGATTTTGTCTGCTATCTGTTGAGGAGCTTCCACAACAAATTCCTCAAAATTGCCTGCTTGATTCTGAATGAAGAACTTACCGGGTTGAATGATGGCATCGATCTCATAAACCGGTTCAATGATGAGTGCGACAATGCCGGCCAAAACGGCGATACAAAAAGGACCAAGCATGATGAGCCACTTTCTTTTCCAGAGAACCTGTAAGTATTCAAAGGGTTCGTTTGAATTTTGATTCATCATGGGATCCTCTTTTCGCTCGAATTTCCTCTATTAGACAATAGGAGCACTCCAACAGTCAAACTAAAAAGGATGAAAGCGATACACGTCCATCAGAGCTGCCTTATTCTATATCCATATGCTTTTTTCAATCCATCCAGCTGAGATTGATATGCGCTGTTCTGTTTCCTCTGCTTTATCCTTGCCTCCAGCTGAGGTCGCATCTCTTCCAAAGAACGCGTTTCTTTTTTTCTATCTATCACCTTAAGGATATGATATCCGAATGCTGTCTCGATGATCTCGCTGATCTGACCGACCGGAGTAGCGAACGCTGCCTCTTCGAATGCAAACTCCATCATCCCTCTTTCGAGATCTTCATATAATCCCCCTGTATCCCTTGATCCGACATCTTCGGAATATTCTTTCGCCAGTTCAACAAAATCCTCACCGTTTCTTGCCCGAGCAAGGATATCTTCCATCTTTCGATACACGGCCCTCATTTCATTCTCACTCTTGTTCTCCGTGCGCAATAATATATGCAGCACCGATGCTGTTTTATCTGTCTGATATATGCGCTGGATTTCTTGCTCTGACACCGTGATCGTACCGTATATTATTTGGTCAACATAATGTTGAACCAATAGTTCCTTTCGTAGATCGCTGCGAACATAGTCCATGTCCAAACCGTTTTTCTTGATTAATCGTAGAAACTCGTCTCGGCCTCCTGCCTCTTTGTACTGCCTGTCAAGCGCCTCTTCTATTTCACTGTCGCTCACAGAAAGCTGAGCCTTTTCTGCCTCCGACAACAACATCTTTTTCTCTGCCAGTTTCTGGCCATAATATCCCACTAGGTATTTAATCTGGCCCACATCATATGTCTTCAGCACTTCGAAGTTTTCACCCATATTGAGTCTCACCTCCCAAAAGGCTTCCTTGACCAGAACTGTGAACTCGTTTGTCAAAACAAGGACCACATTCTTATCAGGATCGAGGCTTGGAATCTGAGCCGCCAATTCCTTCGCCAGTTCATATGGGGGGGATCCTTTCGCCAGTGCAGAATCATCGCCTGATCTTGAGCAGGCTGCGGCAATCGCGATAGACACCACAATCAATAGCGTGTTTTTCCTCATACTTTCACCTAATAAGGCGATTGAAATTTCAATGTCGCTTTAGGGTATCATCCCTTCGCCTGATTATCGAGAGTTAATCAATTTTGCCTTGATTCTATTAAAAATAATACGATCTTGTTCATCAACTCTCTGAATATACAGCGTAAAGAAATATACCGACACATATACGAAAGATACTAAAACGATATTGAGCAGCGGAACACCCCCTATATCCACCCATGTTTTTGTCAAAAAGAAGAACAGTGAGGCTGCCACACCAGCAACGAGGGGTTTGCGGATATCAGCTCTGAAGGGGTGGAAGTTGAAAATGAAATTCACTTCGATCAGCCTGATAATATTGATCACGGCCACAGATATCAAATAGGCCGCTGCGGCACCAATGATCCCATACTTGGGGATTAGAAAGAGATTGAATCCAATATTCAGGCCGGCAGCAATGACATTGTTGATAAGGTTTACCTTTGATCTTCCAGACATCATGATCAGAAATCCCGAAGATCCTATGGCAGAGTTGAGGATCTGAGCAACGGCGAGAAGGGCCAAACAGGCGGCGCCTTCAGTGAAGTTATTCCCGAATACACTTAAGATTTCTCGAGATAGAAAAATCATAAGCAGACAGATCGGCAGGCTGAAGGAGAAAACCCATTTCGTCACTATTTTGAACAGTACTTCCAGTTTTTGGTACTCTTTTTTATTGAAAAGATCAGCCATGATGGGGGAGAAGATGGCATTGAAAGAAATGAGCATCACCTGTCCGAGCAGCGCTGTGCGGTGTGCTGCACTGTAAACTCCCACTTCTTGGGAAGATTGGAAATACCCTATCATAAGGATGTTTATCCAGATGACCAGTAATCCAAAAAAATCTGCAAGAAAAAGGGGCCAAGAAAATCCAAGGATTTTCCGAGATTCAAGGATGGGTTTGACATTTTTCTGGATCAATTGAGGATATTCTCTTCTGAGAAAATAATACGCCAGAACAGTACCGATGATTATGGAGATAATGAAAGCGGTCAAGGCCCCGAACAATTTCCACCCCAGTATGAATAAAGGAATGACGAATACGATTCTAGTGATAGGTTCAATGATCTCCCGGATAAAAACCCGATACCGCATAATTTTGAAACCTTGAGTAGAAAAGACCAGGATCGTAGTTATGGACGTCAAAGGAATTACCAAGGCGAATGCCTTTAGAACAGGAGCCAAACCATCTTTTTTGAAAATCCTGGCTGCAGAGAACTGGGATGTGAGTATTATCAAGAACATGATAGTGAGTGCCACCACACACGTCAGAACAACAGCGAGAATTATCGTCCCTTTGGTTCTTTCGTCATCTCTCTCGCCCTGAAAGAGAGCGATAAACCTTAGAACTCCCCTATGCAGTCCAAGAGTGGAAATGATCTCCGCTAACTTTAAGACCGCAAAGCCCAGAAAGAACAATCCAAAAAGATCCGCGCCCAATGTGCGGGCCACGATAACTTCAAAGACGTACCGTAATCCTGTCCCCAGCAGGGTACCAAACAAAACAATCCCTGCGCCTTTTGCGATCTCTGATAATTCCTGCGTGGGAATCTGAGTGATGATTTTACTTTTCAAAATTGCTGCCTGAATTTTGGAGGAGACAACCAGAAGATATTTGTTTAAAACACCTCAGTCGCAATAATCCGGTCAATAGGCTCCTTTGCTGGAAAACAGAACTCTGACGCTTTTTATCAGAATAACAATATCGAACCATAATGACCAATTCCGGATGTAATACTCATCGATCTCTACTCTTTCATCAAAAGGGACTTCTGATCTTCCGCTTATCTGCCAGAGTCCGGTAATGCCAGGCTTGATTCTGGCAAGGATTTTTTTGAAAGAATCTTTTCCATCCAGTTCCTCGAAAAGATATGGCCTGGGGCCGACTAGACTCATTTTGCCCAAGAATACATTGAAGAGCTGGGGGAGCTCATCCAGGCTGAATCTTCGTATAAACCTCCCGACTCTGGTGACACGGGGATCATGGTTTTTGATTTTCCTGAATTTGCCCCATTCTTCTTTAGCTCTGGTATCATTATCCAGGTAATCGGCCATCCTTTTTGCATTATCCACAAACATGGAGCGGAACTTATAGATCCTGAAAGCCTTGCCATTCTTCCCGGTCCGATTCTGTGTGAAAAAAAACGGCCCCCTGGAATCCAAGACGATAGCCACCGCGATCGAGATGAGAAGTGGGAATGAAGTGACGATAAGCAGAAATGAGAGGGACCTATCAAAGAGGTCTTTCAGTAATATATTCCAGGGCTTGGCTAAGTTTTTTTTTATGCTTAAGGTGAGGATATTTCCCAAGACCTCCAAGTCCACTCCTTCTGAGATAATATCTCCGCTTCTGGGAATCAGCCACATGGAATCACTGATCTCTTCACAGGCCGTGATGAGTTCTTTCAGTTTTTTCCTGGGGAGATGTGGGGTAGCGATCATGATATCTTTTGATCTAAATTGTTGAGAGATTTTATTCAAATCGGAGATCTTGCCCAGCACCTTGGCTCCATGAAATACCTTTCCCTGCTTGTGGGGATCATCATCCAAGAATCCCAATACCTCATAGCCCAAAGTTTTGCTTCCCTGAATGTACGACGCAATGGACAAACTCGTTTGCTGCACTCCGACAATGATCAGCTTTTTTTCCCACAGCCGCAAGCGCTGCATGAGACGTTTTATCAAGTAACGGCTGACAGGGAGCAGCACAAGGCTGACCAGCCAAGCCACAACAAATATGGTCCTGGAGAACTTGAATAGTAATCTAGAAATGAAAATCGATATCAACGCCAAGGCAAATGCCAGGGTATTACTTTTGGTCAGAATCTTTACTTCTTCCCAATAGGGATAGTGTTTTATGTAAAGCTTCTCGTATGCAAAGACGAATATCCACACCAAAATCATGTAGAAGTATTCGAGGTAATTTAAAAAGGGAGGTATGGGGACAGTGCGGAATCCGAGATAAAGGTGCGGGAGGATATGGCTTCGAATCGCATAGGCAGCAACAAAGCTGATAAAAATGGTAAAGGCGTCCGATAAGATAATAAAACAGGCTGCAATAACTTTTTTATTGATCCTGATCCCCCATGTCTTTATTTTCCGATTTTGCCATCGATTATTATATAGCAATTTCACAAATATTCAACGTGCACAAAAGAAATGAACATTGAACAGGCCTTGTTTTATTTGCTACAATTCAAGCAATGCATAAGAAGAACCGATTAGTGCAGAAGGGTCTGCTATCATCTTTCATTTTTGTATATTCGATTTTATATGCGTTGTTCTACTACAAATACGTTCCTCTGATATGGAGCTATCAACTCGTACTGATCCCTCTCCTCTTGATCTTAGTCATATTGATTCTTCGCAATGCTAATTGGGGCATACTGTTCTTCGCTTTCATCTTTCCTCTATGCAACAGTCTGCCGTATTTTTTCAGAATATATCAGAGTGTCCCCCATGCACCCGTCGCTTTAGTGCTATTTTTATCCTTCTTTCTGGGTTGGCTGCTCCGCTGCCTTTTTCTTGATCAAAAGATCGACCTGTCTCACCCGCTGTATAGACCCCTTATCCTGTTCGTGATATTGGTTTCGATTTCAGCTGTATTTACACTCCTCCGCTTTGCAAATTTTTTCCCCTTCACAACCCCCCACTTCCGCGAGCTCGTCCTGAACGTCAACGGGGTCAGGGCCGGCGGAGGGGTCATGAGCTGCGTGTTCACATACTTGAATTATGTGACGGGGCCGCTCTTATTCTCCATCATCTACAGCGCCAAGATGTCAAGAAGGTTTATGATAAAGATCCTTTTCACCCTCGTGGCATCAACCGGGATATCACTGTTGTTTGCGATTTTTCAAAATTTCTATTCGTTGGAACTGGGAAATACGCCATTTTTTATATCCATGGGAAGACTGAATTCTACGTTTAAGGACCCCAATTCCTTCGGACTGTTTTTATCAGCCTTTTTCCCGATACTGATTGGGATTTTTTTCTATCTCAAGAAGCGCTGGAGGCTTCCCCTTCTCTTTCTATCCCTGATGTCTATAATTGTACTTACTTGGACCGGATCCAGGAGCGGGCTGCTCGGGATGATCCTTGCCGCGACTGTCTTTGCATTGATGTCATTGAAAAATGTATCGATCCCCACGAAGAAAAAAGCAGCCCTCTGGGGGTTAGTCTTTATTTCGATCATACTTATTCTTTCCTCCCTGCTTTACCTGTCCAGAGACACCTCTTTGGGAGAAAGGCTCTCAAACGACCTGAACATCTCTATGGATAATTTTTCATTAACCGAGATCTTTGGTGAGGGAAGAATTCTATTCTGGAGAGTGTCGCAGGCCATGCTGAAAAGCCTGCCTGTCACCGGGGTAGGCATCGGGGCATTTATAATCGACATGCCGAATTATTCCAAGACTTACGGAATTGTAATGGAGTTCACTGACTCCGCAGAAAACTATTTCTTTCAGATCGTGGGGGAGCTTGGCTTAGCAGGACTTATACTGATAATTTGGCTTTTTCTCGAAATATTCAAACAGTTGAGGAGGATAAATAGAAACACAGCAACCGACTCAGAGCACAGGTTCCTAGTCATTGGATTGACATCGAGTCTGGTGGCCGTATTTGTCGGTCTCAGTTTTCACAGCTTCATTGGGGCATTCGATGTTAAATATTTAATCTGGCTTATAATCGCACTCATCTGCAATTGGTCCAGAGAGATCCGATCTTCCAGCCTTATATCGAACCATAAATCACGTGTTGTGCTGTTACTCCTAATCCTTGTACTTGGCTCGGTAAATTATTGGAATGTCTCACATAAATTATCCATCGCGAACACAACCATCACGTATGAATTGAATCAAAATTTCGGTTTATATGATACAGAAAAGGACACCGAAGGCTTCAACTACAACTGGACTGGAAAAACTGTCGGCTTCATGCTGCCAAATC
>SDBS01001402.1_pt1 | contig 24411 bp, 22 predicted proteins | sample 2277091 | NCBI WGS metagenome assembly SDBS01 (sample SAMN10404972, study PRJNA504765) | marine sediment metagenome | isolation source: marine sediment core GS10_PC15, 163 cmbsf | place: Arctic Ocean: Southern Knipovich Ridge | collected 2010
GGGACCGGGAATTGGGTTCGTTTTGCATAATGGGGGAGGGAAATTGGGTTCGTTTCGCGTAATCGGGGTGCCGCGGGGGGGAGATTGGGTTCGTTTCGCATTTTTCGCATGGGACAGGGTGGCTGTGGGGGTAAATTGGGTTCGTTTCGCGGAAATCGGGGTCGGCGGGACGCCTGGTATTCTGAAATTGGGTTCGTTTTGCAGAAACAGGGGGTGGTTGGACACCTGGTATACGCGAATTGGGTTCGTTTCGCATAATACTCCCCGACAGGTCGGGGGAAATGCGAAATCCTAATATCGAAATCCGGAACAAGCCCGAAATTCGAAATAGCTGGCTTGAAACTTGATGCGGCCTTTGTGTGGGCACGGTTTGTAACTCCCCCTGTTTTTGGTGTTGCTTTGTCCTTAACTATGCGATGCATTATACCAGAAAGTTTGGTAGATGTCCAATATTAAATGAAATTAAGCATGGATTATTTGCCACAGAGGACGCAGAGGGCACAGAGATAAGGGTTTTTAGCCGCGAAAAGCCACAAGAGGCACAAAAGAGGAATAATGAATGTCGAACTGAGAAACATCGAATGTCGAAGGGTGGAGGCACGCCTGTGGGGTGCGTTCTATCTGATGGGGGGAAGATGGGGGACGGTACCTGGCGCCTTGAAGTTGGGGAAAGGCCTTTATCGTTACTACAACCGCTTATTTTTATGATGGCGATCAGGTTATTGCTGAGTATAATGGGGCTACCTTGCTAAGGAAGTTTGTTTACGGGCCGGGGATTGATGAGCCTTTGATTATGATTGATGTCGACGGCGAAACGGAGACAATGTACTGGTATCATTATGACGGATTGGGTTCGGTGGTTGCATTAAGCGACAGCAGCGGAAGTATTGTTGAGCGTTACGCCTATGACGTATTCGGCGTTACGACCATTCATGGGCCTGGGCCGGACGAGATTTGGGGTAACGGCGACGACACTACGCCTTCCAAGTCCGATTTCGGGAATCCGTATATGTTCACGGGCAGACGTTACGATGACGAAACCGGCCTGTACTATTACCGCGCAAGGATGTACAATCCAGCCATAGGCCGATTCATGCAGACAGACCCCATCGGATACGCAGACAGCATGAACCTATACCAGTACTGTCTGAATAATCCGGTTAATTGGACGGATCCGATGGGGTTAAAGAATCGCGACAGGAACATGAAAATGAGGCATAAAGCGCAAAGGGCGGGGGCCCGTGCGATGGGATTCGGAGCGGACGTTGGCAAAGTAGTGATTTACGTACCTCACTTAGTATTTTGGAGGGCACCAAAAGGAGCTGTAAACGGCCTAGTTGTTAAACCGATCAAGGGTCTCATAGGTTTCTTTATCGACCGTCCCAAAGAAGCTCAAAGGCTAAGGCTTAAGCATCGTGACCGATATACAAATGTTTTACGGGACATATACGACCCTAATATACCCACTGGAAGTTCCCTCCGCGATGATTTCCGAAAATGGGGTCGGGACGTCGCAGAAGACGCGACTAGTATTCCGGGCCAAGGCTCCTTGGGTAAACCCCTTGGAGTTCCAACGAACGCCGTAGATGTAGCCACCGACGTTATCAATGAGGCAATCGGCATTGTAAACGATGACGTGACGGAAGCGCAAAAGGATAAGGGATGTCCTCCCGGCTGATAAGGAAAGCGAGGCTCCGGTGCAAAAGAAAAAGAAAGTTGCAAAATTATCTCGTGTAGGAAAAGTACTGGCAATGGTAGCATTACTGGCTGCGATTGCGTCTGTGTTGGTCGGCAATTGGGCCTACTACTTTCATGACGTTAGCAGGCTGGATTTGCCAATATGCACGTTGTCTCTTCCTGACGGATGGATTGGCGATGTGCAAGAGGATTTCAACGGTAACGAGCAGCCTCTCTTGCTGTTATTCGGAGGGAGAATAGAGGTTCTGCGAAGTGTCTGTGAACTTGAGACTTCAAGCGGCTGTCTGTCTTACCAGAAAGGTCTCAATGGCCGAAATATGATGAGTAAGAAAGGCGTGAAGTTTCTGGCACAGTATGGCCCTCAGAAAACGAGCCGCACTATCGACGGAAAAGACATCTATATTTTAAGGTACAAGGGGCCTTATTACTATGGAGAAACTGGCCAAAAAATGAAGGCTCGGTTCGACATCGTAACAATATACTTCTTTACAGACGATGGTGTTTTCGGATCGTTTATTGGTTTTCCTGAAGAGGAGCATGAGTTCTGGTCAATGGTAGACACGATAAAGTGGAAAATGTAAACGGCGGAGCCAAAAGTGTACCACTTGGCGGGTGTAGTGGACCAGTGACTTCGTTGGTGTTTGAATGTGTCGTTTTTTGGGCCAAAACCACTTTGGCTGGCACGGGTTTAAGATGGAAATCTCGTTTCATTACTCTGTCGAAAACGAGATATTGAGACTGGAGTGACAAAATAACGCGGCAAGCGCAGAGGCTCTTTGACTTGCCCGTACGGGCCGGGGATTGATGAGCCTTTGATCATGATTGATGTCGACGGCGAAACGGAGACAATGTACTGGTATCATTATGACGGATTGGGTTCGGTGGTTGCATTAAGCGACAGCAGCGGGAGTATTGTTGAGGGCTATCCCGACTTGATCGGGAATGTGTTCGGGGCCGTTACGGTGCATACGGCCGCAGGCGATGATACTACGTGGCTTACAAGCGACGACGCTACAAACGGCGATGGCTCACAATATGGCAACCCGTACAGATTCACGGGCAGGCGGTATGACGAAGAGACTCCCGACGTGTCGGGATACTATTACCGGGCAAGGATGTACGCCCCGGCGCCAGGGCGATTCATGCAGACAGACCCCATCGGCTACGCAGACAGCATGAACCGGGAGCAGCATAGCCATAAGCAACAGTCTGTGTAAGCGTGGCAGGAACTGCGGCAAATACTGTTGCAGCTATAAGAAGAACCGGCATTGCCATTAGCAATGGAGAATGAATTTGCTTCTTCACCTATCCCTCCTGCAATTATTATTAAATCAATCCAGGCAGATCTTGCCATGGTTGGCGGTTGTTTTACCGCCAGCAGCTTAGCTTGCCGTCGCGGGTTGCCAGGAACAGCTTTCCCTCAACGGCGATCAGGCCGTCAAGGACAGGAGGCGCATCGAGACGGTATTGGCGAATCTTCGAACCGTCAGCCGAGGAAACGACTCTGAGTACTCCGCCCTTCCTGCCTTCGAGAGCGCCAAGGGGGTCGTTTTCTTCATCGAAGACATCGGGCGCGCCGGCGACAAAGATCCGGTTGCTGGTCTTGACCATCGCCTTGATTCGGATCGGCACATACACAGACCATTTGGGCTTGCTTACGCTGGTAAATCCGATCCCCTTGTCCTTGTTGTAGGTGTATGCGTCCACGGTGCTTTGCCGGGGGGCGCCGGACAGATTGGGTCCCCAGTTGGTCTTGGGTTTGCCGCCCTTATTCATATTGAATGCCGGCAGCCACGTCACCGGTGTTCCCTTGTCACGGCCGACGAGGATGGGTTCATTGTCGTTATCGTTTGCAAACAGCATGTACCCTCTCGTGCCGGGGAAGAACATCGTGGTGTGGCGATTGCGCGTCCAGAAGACCTTCACACCGTAAGTGGTGGTGTCATCAAAGACGAGCAATTGTCCGCTGTTGGAGGCCTGGTTGGCCAGATAGAAGCCGGGCCAGATATTACTGTGCATCCAGAAGGCGCGGTTATACCATTCGTCATCGAGGAAACCGGAGGTCGAAAAGACGCGTCTGCCGAGTTTACGGTCGCCCAGAAGAGATTCGGTTTTGGCGGGATTGGGTTTGAGATTTTTGTCGAATCTCAGTTGCATGATAAAGATCGACTCGCCGTCGCTGACCAGGACGTCGTTGCGTGCGCCCTCGCTCCAGTACGAATGACCCCAATCGATGCTGTGGTCTTCGTAAGGTCCAAGCTCCTGATGCTGATGGACTACTTTTCCCGTAGCTGGTTCTATTGCGTAAAGGTACAACCCCCCGTCCAGATAGGTCGAACGGCCCGCGGCGACATAGGCCAGATCGTCCAACATAAGCACCGAACCATTCAGCCGCCATGCCGACTCCAACTGGCCGTAAGATTGGATCAAACGCTGATGCGGCGCAGCGCGGAACTTCCAGACAAGCCCGCCGTCGCTTTGACGCAGGCAGTAAACATTACCGTCGGCCGAGCCAAACAACAGCAGGCCTTTCCAGAGCGTGGGGGACGAATCGACCCTGCCGCCGGCGGTAAAACTCCATATCTTTTTGCCGGAGTCGCTCTCTAACGCATGGACGGTGTGCGTGTCGCGTGAAGCGATAAAGACTCTGTCGCCGGCGACCACCGGCTGGGTAATGGACGGATCAAGTTGCAGCTGCCATGAGTTTTTCAGGTCAGCCGAAACCTCTACGGGCGCCGAACCACTGCGAAGATGGTCATGGCGATATGCCGCCCATTGTGCTTTTTCATAATCACCTGCCGGCTTGCCATAGCACGGGCCTTTCAGCAGCCGGTCCTGTACCGACTCGACCGGCGGGAAGTCTTTCGCCGCGGTAACTGCGGTAAGGCCGAGGAGCTTGACGCCCGCCGAACAGAAACACTGATCGGGCGGAACGTAGGTCATGCCGTTTGCCGGCATAATCCCCAGGCTGCATGATCCGCGAAGCCAGTTGTTACGCGAATGGCTCTCGTCGTTCAGGGCAAGATATTCCAGCCCCTCCTCGCCGCCGATGATATAGCGGCTGGTCGCCTTGTTGGGATAACAGCGATGATGATGCTGCGGGCTCCACAGGTTTTCCACTTCCAAAGACGGCAGTTTTTCGCCGGTTTTGAGATCGAACCTGTCGCCCGTGTACCCCACCCAGATAGTGTCATCGACAATATAGTAACCTCTGTGCTTGCCGCTTTTGGATGACCGGCCTTCTTTCTTACACCAGATCGATCTGCCATCGGTCAGCGAGAAAAGCTGCATGGTGGAACCGGCCGCTGAAAGAACCTTATCGGCGGATATCTTCAGTTTTCCCGCCACTTCGAGTTTTGAATCCCACACCGAATCGCCGGTTTTAATGTCAACACAATGCAATTGCTTTCCGCCGGTATGATACACCAGGGATTTGCCGTGCGCGGCAAACTCATCGAGATTGGACAACTCTTTTTTCCACAGTTCGGCGCCGTCGCCGGCGTTATAAGCGACAATCGCTTTGGACAGTTCTACGCAAAGTACCCCGTTGCAGAGTATCAGCTTTTTCGGGTCGTCCGAGCCCTTGCACACGGCGATAACCCTGCCGTCGGCGGCGTCGATAATGCTTACCGGCGCCGTGCTGCCTAAGGTAAAGTACAACCGTTCGGAATCAGCCACCATTCTCTTTCGAAAGCTGGAGGGATTCTTGGTGCGCAAGCCGCCGGTCTTAATCCAGTTGTACCCTTTGTAAGTTTCCTTAAACTTGCTCTTCCACGTCTGCCACCCCCAATTGGGCAGGGGCATCTTCCAGAGCTGCGTGCCGTTAAAGGCGTCGCGAGCGATTATCGACCACTGTTCCGGCATGCGGGAATCGCTGATGCCGATAGGCCCTTCATCGAGCGTGTAAAAAAGACGGCCTCCCGCGGTGACCATGGATGTGATGCCCGTAGGTTCCTCGTGGGTCCTGAGCCATCGCGGCCCCGCCACCCAATGCAGATGGCGCGGGGGCCCGACAACCGTATCGGCGGCAACGGCGTTGTTCTCGGGTCCGTGCTCAAAGTGGCTCCACTCGTCGATGTCAGTCGGGATCGGCTTTATGATTTTTTTGCCGTTAATAATCGCCACGCCGTTTGGTACGAGTACTCGAAGAATCTCCCGGCGAGAAACATTAATCCGCGGGCTGTCAATAACGATGAGGTTTACAAGGTTTTCGGCATAGGGGAGTTGTAGACCGTCGAACAGGTCCACCGAAATCTTTCCATACAGACCGCGAGCCAGAAGAAACTCGCGAGCCGCACGCACCTTAACCGGATCGGTTTCCAGGCCGTGCAGCAGGCATCCCTGTTGAGTTGGCAGATCGGCAAGCAGCCTGCCGTCGCCACTGCCGATATGGACGATCAATCCGCCGCGCACGCCGGACAGTTCAAGAATTTCATCGGCCGAACCGGCCCAGGCCGGGCAGGTAAACAGAAGCAAAGTCAATCCGATAAAGACAAACAGTGTGTTACGCATTTTGTGCTCCTTGTGTACTGGTTCAGCGAGAATTGGACAAATCCCATTTACACGGTTAAAAAACATACTTTTCTCCGTACGACACCGATAATCTTACCAGATTCACCTTGAAGTATCAAGAGATTCCACCTTGGGCGTCTTTGATTTGTATCAGTGCGGCTTTTACCTGCGGCGGTGTACATCGATATAAACGGCGGTCAGAATCACAAGTCCCTTAACGATATACTGGAGCGAAAAGTGTACGCCGGCCTGGTTGAGCCCCTTGTCGAGAATGCCTATAATGATGGCTCCGATCAAGGTTCCGTACATAGTGCCTCTGCCGCCTGTGAAGCTGGTTCCACCGACTATGACTGCGGCGATCGCGTTTAGTTCGAACATGAACCCGGAAGCAGGCTCAGCGGAATAAAGCTGCGAGGTGTGGATCATGCCGGCAATTCCTGTCAGCATCGAGCAGATTGTATATACCAGAATTTCGATTCGCACCAGGGCGATGCCGGTGAACCTTGCGGCCTGTCGATTTCCGCCTATCGCGTATAAATGCTGTCCGAATCGCGTGCGATGCAGTAAAATAGTGGTTAAGGCAAACAGTATCAACATGACGATCACCGGTATCGGCACTATGCCGAAAACCCTACCGTTGCCGAGAGCGAGAAAAATGGTTTGATGATCACCGATGGACATTGGCCTGCCCTGATTAAAGCGAAGGGCGCAGCCGCGTGCGATCAGCATTACCGACAGTGTGATGATGAACGGCGGCATCTTTGTTTTTGCCACGCACAGACCGTTGAACGCGCCAAAACCGCCGGCTACGCCAAGACCGGCTAACACAGCCATAACCAACCACAGCAGAGACTGTTGATCGGGGCCTGCTTTTGTGAGCACGAAGACGGTTGTTGTGCCCACCAGCGCCAGCAAAGCGCCGACGGAAAGATCAATGCCGCAGACGAGAATCACCAAAGTCATACCAAAGGCCATAATGGCGTTTACGGATATCTGCTGGATCAGGTCGAGCATGTTCTCCATGCTCAAAAAATTCGGCGCAAATAATCCGAAAAGCAGCAGTAAGCCTGTCATCGCGATTAGAAGCGGCAGCATTTGCTTAATAGTTTTCATCAGGCTGGGGCTCCTGTAAGCTGTTTGATTATTTCTTCCCGGCTGATTTCGTCGGCTTTAGCAGTATGGATAATACCGCCATCGCGATAAAGTGCGATTCGGTGCGAGGTGTTGACAACCTCCAAAAGATCGGACGATATCAACAGAACGGCCATGCCGGTCTCTACCAAAGAGCCAATAATATTGAACATTTCTTCGCGAGCACCGACATCTACTCCGCGTGTCGGCTCGTCAAGAATCAAAATCCGGGGTCTGCGTTCCATCCATCTGGATACGAGGACCTTTTGCTGGTTGCCGCCGGATAAGGCGTCGATACACTCATCGACATCGGCGACCTTGACGGTAAAGTTATTAACCGCCCTGTCGACTATTCGGCGTCGTTTTTTGCTGTTCGGCATACAGCCCGAAATCCATTCGTCAACCCACGGCAAAGCGATGTTGAAGGCGACCGTTTGAATCATCACCAGGCCTTGCTGCTTGCGGTCCTCGGGTATCAACACCATACCGTTGTCGAGAGCATCCCGCGGACAGTCGATCGATTTTGCCTTCCCGTCGATTATGATTTGGCCTTGCTGCAATGGATCGATCCCGAAAATCGCCCTGACAAGTTCGCTGCGTCCGGAACCGACCAGGCCGGCGATACCGAGAATTTCTCCGTAATGCAGATCGAAACTGACATCGTTAATATTCCGATTGCGTAAATTGCGAACCTGCAATGCCGCCCGGCCGGTCTTTGGGGCCGGGCGGTGAAAGTGGTCTGCGATGTCGCGACCAACCATCCAACGAATCAACTGTTGCTGATTGACCCGGTCGACTGATTGCGTGCCGACGCTGCGGCCGTCCCGCAGTACGGTAACACGGTCGGCTAAACGAAGAATCTCTTCAAGGCGGTGCGAAATATAGATGATACCGACACCCTGAGATCGCAGTTGCCGCAGCCTTACAAACAGCGATTCGGTTTCCGTCTCCGACAGAGCTGACGTAGGCTCATCGAGCACCAGCACCCGGCCCTGACAGGATAATGCGCGCGTGATTTCCACAAGCTGCTGATGGGCAACGCTTAGTTGTGAAACTATTGTGTCGACCGATTGTATCTCTTCGAGTCCAAGGGCCGCCACCAGTGCTCTTGCTTCTTCGTGCATCTTGCGGCGGCGTATGCCCAAAGGGCCGCTCGGCTCTCTTCCAAGAAAGATGTTCTCTGCGATGGATAAATTCGGGGCCAAAGAGAGTTCCTGATGGATAATGCTTATGCCATATCGGTTCGCATCGGCAACGTTGCGAATTTCGGTGACGGCCCCGTTTATCAATATGCCTCCGGCGTCAGGGGTGTGGATTCCGCCGAGTATGTTGATAAGGGTGGATTTGCCGGCCCCGTTTTCGCCGAGCAGAGCGTGAATCTCTCCGCAACGAAGATCAAAGTCAACATTGTCCAGAGCGACAGTGCCGCCGAAATGCTTTGTGACACCTTTGAGCGCTATTAAAGGCCCTTCGTTGCCGGACGATTGAACCACGTTTCCGCTCACTCCTTCCCCGGGAAAGAGTCCACATTTTCATTTGTGATCAGTTCGACCCTGATTTTGATGTCCTTGTCGACGGGCTTGCCGTCGAGGTGTTCGTAAATTTTTTCCGCGGCGACTTTGCCCATCTCGGCCGGGAACTGTGCCGACGTCGAGAGCAGTTTGCCGGCCTTGATCGCTGCAATACCTTCGGCAGAACCATCAACAGTGATAACCGTTACATCTTTGAGCTTGCCGGCGGATTCAAGCGCGGATATCACCCCCAATGCACTTGGGTCATTGATCGGGAAAACGGCGTCAAGCTGACTGAATCGGCCGAGCAGGTCTCGCATTACGGGCCTGGCGCCTTCGGTGGTTCCTTTGCATTCCTGTGTATCCAGAATCTCTATACCGGGATGTTTTGTCAATTCCTCTTTGAAGCCGGCCACACGGTCGATGCAGGCTTTGTTGATGGACAGATGGAGGATGACCACTTTGGCGTTGGGTTTGACTTTTGCCAGGGCACGCGCCGCCAGGCGTCCGGCTTCAACATTGTCCGAAGCGACCTGGCAGAGAACAAGGTCGGCATCCTTGACGGGCGCGTCGACGACGATACACGGGATTTGCTTCTTTTTGGCCTGGATCAGACTGCCCTTAATACCCTCCCAATTAACAGGATTAATGAAGATGCCGGCGGCACCCTGCAAGATCATGTCGGAAATGTCGTTTTTCTGTTTGAGACTGTTCCACTGGGCATCCAGAGTCACCAGCCTGTCGCCGTGCGCCTCCACGACCTCTTTGATGCCACTGTTCAGGTCGACAAAAAAAGGATTGTTCATCGTCTGGAAACTGACAGCAAAAAACCGCTGCCCGGACCCGGATTCGGCGCCGTCTTTTTTCTTGCTGCATCCAATCGTAAAAATGAGCACACAAATTACGGATAACAGCAATACTTTGATCTTCATTATAAACTCCTTTTCGCGGTAATAAAGATTTCACTGTATTATTGCAATCAATTTACGAGTTGTCAAATAGAGATTTTATCTCAGATCGGAACAAAAAAGCTACTCTGAGATGGGACCTGCTTATCCTGGCATCCTCCGGCAATTCCTGGAATGCATCCGAAGCATACCGGCTGCCGCGGTGCACCGCATATTTCCTGAGCAAAAGAGATTGACAAGGTTGATGAGAAGTCGTTATATTACCGAGACTTAAGTAAGAAGCGCCCGTAGCTCAGTTGGACAGAGCAACGGATTTCTAATCCGTAGGCCGCAGGTTCGAGTCCTGCCGGGCGTGGTCAAAACCGCGTTTTTAACATGCTATCGCCGTTTTTATAGTTCAACGTGATTCGACATAATGCGCCTTAGTGCCAAGTCATGGCAAGTATATGGCAAGTCAAATTAGCCTGCCTTCCCTGTCGCCGCCTCCTGCCGGCCCTCATTCTCAGACAAAGACAGATCCGGCAACTTCGCTATTGCCTCCGACGTTTTGCCTCGATAGGTGTGGGTGTATATGTTCATAGTCAACTTGATATCCGAATGCCGCATGATCTCCTGCGCCACCTTCGGTGCTACCCCGCTGGCGGCAAGCAGGCTGCCCGTTGTGTGTCTCAGTGAATGAAAGTCCACCCGCCGGCCTGCATCGTCCACGTCGGCAATCTCCGCCTCTGCCAAGTCAGCCCTGAGCATGTCGATCATGTTCCACTTTTCCGGCAGCTTGAAAACCCTCTCGCTTTTGTCTTTGCCCTGCAAGCATTGGCTCATTGCCGCGGCGGTTTGCGGCCTCAAGTCCAGGAGGCAGGTTTGTCGGTTCTTTGTGTACGTGTCCTGGACGGCAACCGTGCAATTGTCAAAATCAAAGCACGATATAACCAGGCTCCGCAGCTCATTAGCTCTCAGTCCCGTCTCAATAGCAAAACGATACAGCATACACCTCTCAAACCCGGACATCCCGAAACGCGTCTCGGCCTCCTGTGTGGCCCCCAGGAGGGTGCGGATCTCGTCAACCTCAAGAGGGCGGCGAACAATCTTTTTGTCTGAACTCAGTACTGTAACGCCGTTCAGATATTCGACGGGCGATACAATAGCGCGACCGTCCGCGACCATCCATCGGCAGAACTGTTTGCACGCCTGGAGATAGTAATTCGACGTTTGCGCTGAAAAACCGCCGACCTTTTTCTTTCGCTCTGAAGTCAGATGCCCCTGCAGCCTGCTCGCCGATATGTCAGACCATGCCTCGAAATGACACGCCGCGAATGCCCGTCTCACCCTGCCGGCCCGCTGGCTCGCATAGGACTCAGTGCCACCCTCTCCCAAAAGGTGTTCCTCGAAATCCTCGATATGCGCAGACAGCTTTTTCGCTTCGGCATGTTTCAAGTCGATCAACCCAAATTCACTGAGCTTCATCCGCATGGGCTGAGGGATTTTCTCAATCCATTGCTGCAGGTCCAGACTCAAGGAGCCCGTGGACGCCAATAGCCATTCGATCTTCTCGGCCGCCCGGTCTGATTCCCGCCTGTTTGAAAACGCCGTCAATCGCCGCCTGGCCGCCGGATACTCCCGGTCATCCATAAACTCAATGCGATACTTTTGGCAAAGTTTAACCTTGCCTGTTTTCTTATCTTTGTATTTCGGTCGGTATACTTTCATTTTTCACCTCTTTTCAAAAGTATGCCCCGGCCCCGAAACCACTGGGCGATCTGCTCGACAAAAGGGCCTTTCATCGCCGCCTCTCGCCTTTGGCGAATAGTCACCGGCTGATCGTCGTCGGTTTCATTTTCGCCGGGGTTTACGGCTTCCATTTGCGTCAACCGTTCGGCAAGTGCCTGGGGGGCAACTACTGTCTGAGTCATTTCTACTGATTCCATAATACACTTCCTTGAAAAAGGTGGCTGGGGGTTAATGACGCCCAGTAGAGCGCTGCCGTCCTTGCGGATAGACATTCCCCAGCCTTGATTAGTGAATTCTCTACATGACTTGAGTCTACTGGTTTCATACTCGCGATTATTACTCCGTTGCTCATTATGTCAAGACGAACTTCCAAAAAAATTCCAAATTTCTAAAACGCGCCACAATGCCCCAGGATCGCCGATCTCGCGCCGGCCCGACCTGTGGGACGGAATACGCCCCCTTTTTCTGTTGGCGCTGTGCCCATCGTCGTTTCTGCTCACGTCAGCGACGGCGATACTCGGCAGGATCGCGCGATTCCAACCTTTGCCGATCAAACGATTGTAGCCTACCATCTGGCGGTGGTACCAGTTCTGGTTCAGTTTCGTTACCAGTTCCAGTATCATTATTGAACTGGTTCAATTTCTTAACTGGTTCAGATATGATATCAGTTATGCGGACGGTGTAACGGTTCGATGCTTTAACCGATGGGCGTTTCGGGCGGGATATTTTCAAGACCTTAGCATCTTCCAGTTCCTTCAGAGCCCGGACTGTGGTTGGCCTTGTGGTTTTACAGTCCCGGCATATCGTTGATAACGATGGCCATGAGTAACCTTTGGTCCCCTGTCTGTCGTAGAGATAGAGCAATAAAACCTTAGCGCTTGCCGTTGCATCCAAAGCTAATATAGCCCTTACGACCTGATGATATGTATTCTCTCGCAAAGGTTCGGCCATTATACCGCCCTCCGCTTCATTTCCCGCCAACGATCACGAATTGGACAGCGGGCCCCGACCCATTCCTGCAATTCCTCCCGGGACCACAGAACCTTGCGTTTGGAAAACCTGATCGGCTCCGGTCCGATCCGTCCGGTCGAAAGCAACCCGTAAAACGTGGTTTTCTTCATATTCAGAAAAGCCGCCGTCTCATCAGGAGTCAGCAATGCCGCCTCGATTTTCGTCTGGATTCCGTCCTGCATGAAGCAGACCCTTGGTCCGCAAAGGGTGCAAACCCTTTTCACGAATCACGATTGCTCAATCAGAATTGAGCTGTTCACAAAAAATCCCTGGCCTCTTACACAAAGGCTCATCCATTTCGTAGCTTGGACGGCAAGCTACAACCGACGGATGCCGACGAAGCCGAGGCGGCCCAGTCAACTCAGGGATCTTCAAAAGAACAGCAATGAAGATTTGATGTAGCGAAGAATACCGCCAGCTTGCCATCTTGTCAATCTCTTTCTTATAAATTCCCAAATAATCTTTTCTCTGGTTCACTTTACGAGCAACGGAGTCGCTTTATTCAAAGAAACATTCACCGCAGCCCCACCTCCTAAAAACGCCCTTGACACCCCCCAAAACCCAGCTTTTTCGAACAAATCGCCCCTCCTGCTATCAAAAACACCGTTCTCCCAAAACCCCCCGGTCGGTCAAGTGAGAAAAAAAAATTCCCCAAGCGCACACACCCCGCCATCGCCGGACCCGCACGGCTCAGAAACCAACAGGAAGGACCCGCTGTTTGTTTATTTTGGGGTCTGGCGGGCTCTTGTAAGGCGGGTGTAAACCGCCTGTAAACTCCCGGCCCGGCGCCGGTCCGCGGTCGCTTTCCCCGCGCTTTACACCCGCTTTACATCCGCACTCCACCGCACCCCACGATCCACCCCCTGGCCGACACGTCACCGCGTGTCTCATTGCCCCAGGTGTCCCACCACTACGTCACAGGTTTTTACAAAGTTTTTTCCGCGTTTACGCGTCAAAACACTCCGCCTTGATATATATAGCAATATATTACTTGACTTCTACAGTTATGCGTCTATAATATAGATAGAAGCAATTAGTTTTCCAATACTTTAATTAAGGGGCTCAAAATGAAATTGTTTGAACAGTACCGACCGCACTCACTCGACCAGGTGTTAGGCCAGGCCAAGGCAGTATCGCAGATCACCCGTCTATGTAACATCGGCATCGGCGGCCGCGCCCTGTGGATCAGCGGCGCATCCGGCACCGGCAAGACAACCCTGGCCCGGATCGTAGCCGCCACTATCGCCGATGATATCAACATCGCCGAATATGACAGCGCTGACAGGATCACAACGGCCGAGCTTGACAACATCGAGCGGTCGATGTGCCTGTATGGCTGGGGCAAGGGCGGCCGCGTTTTCATTATCAACGAAGCGCACGGACTCAAAAAACCGATTACCCGCCGCTTCCTGGGCATCCTGGAGCGCATCCCGTCGCACGTCGTTTTCATTTTCACCACAACAAAGATCGGACAGGAAAAACTATTTGACGACAACATCGACGCCAGCCCGTTATTAAGCCGCTGTGACGTTCTCGAATTGACAAACCAGGGCTTGGCGAAAGTATTCGCCGCCCACTGTCAACAGATCGCCCAGCGCCACAACCTGGACGGCAAGCCGTTTCAAACATACGTGAGACTTGCCCAGGATTGTAAAAACAATTGCCGCATGATGTTGCAACGGATCGAGGCCGGCGAGATGTTAGCCGCCTGACCTGTAACCGGCCGGCACGGCAGCCGCCCGGGTTCAAGTCCCGGGCCCGGCCTTGTATCGAAACTTTTTAATACTCTTTTTTAAGGGGCTCAAAATGTCAAACGAAACACACAATTTAATCGACGTCCTGGAGTTTTGCAAAGGTCTCGACCTGCCCGCCCGCGTAGTCGGTCGCTGGGTTTGGGTTCAATTCGAGACCAAACCCGCCGCGGACATCCGCCAACAGCTCAAAGACTTCGGCTTTCGCTGGTCGAGACGCCGCGGACAATGGGCGCACAATTGCGGACACAGCAGCAGGCCCGCCCGCTCATATCGGCCCTGGGATAAGTATCAAACCCGCTCCGTCGATGAAGCGCTGATCGACGCAGCATGACAAAGCCCGGCCGGTACGGCAGCCGCCCGGGTTCAAGTCCCGGGCCCGGCCTTGTTTCCAACATTTTATTAAACTTTTTTAAGGGGCTCAAAAATGGGTAAGTTATTTAGTTTAGGTGCGGGCGGTATGGTTGACATCAGCGTATCGACAGGCGACGAGAAAAACAATCTGCAGCCTGGCAGGGTGTTGCAGCTTAACGGCTACAACTGCCCGCGTTATGTCATCGTAAAAAATCAGGGCGTCGATCCCAAGTGGGCGCACTACGGGACGCGATATTTATGCGTCAACCTGGAAGACCACGCCTTCAAAACCGAAGACGCTTTCGGCATGAAACACGTCAGCGACAAAAAAGACAACAGCATCCAGCTATATATCACCGACGAGACCATCGGAGACATTGAAACCGCGGCGATATGGGAAAAGGCCGAAGCAAAAGACAAAGAGCGTTTGCGCCTCGGAGAGATTGCCGAAGCAAAGCGGAAAGAAGATGTAAAGACCGGCCGGGCGCTGTTTGCAAAACATATACCAGCCGACGCCGTCGCCCTGGTCGTTGCGGACCTGGAGACCGATGCTTGTGATTTACAGACCGATTATTTCAATACAACGCATTCGGGGCTTGTGGTCCTGGGGTGGTCGAAACACAAGCGGGATATTTTTTCAGAGATGCGAAAACACGCTCACAAGATACCCGAGACCGAACACCTGGCGACGCCGTCAACTGTCAACCGTAACGAGGAGGAGAGGACAGAAGATAATAAACAGTGGTGGAAACCATCGGACGAGCACCGCGAAAAATACAGCATGGGCGCGGGTTACTACCTTAAAGCCGCCGAAAGATACTCGACCGGCTGGCGTGTCTATAAGCTGACCAGGTACGGCGACGACTGGGGCGAAGATGTTTATTTGTCTTTGGCCGCCCGGTGCATTTTTGAAGGCCAGGCAAAACCAGAGCCACCCACACCAACCGACACAGACCAGCCGACGCCGACCGACACATCCACACCGATCGACGCAGACCAGCCCGGCGGCGTCTCATTCGGCGAGTACAAAAGTCACCCGACAATCACACTGCCAACCGGCCGCAAGGGTTTTACCTTCGGACTCACAAAGGCCCGCGCCATCCTGGCCCATATCGAGGAGATTAAAACCTTTGCCGCGTCGGCCTGACGCCGCCCGGCCGGTACGGCAGCCGCCCGGGTTCAAGTCCCGGGCCCGGCCTTGTTTCCAATATTATATTAATCTTTTTTAAGGGGCTCAAAAATGAATCTGAACACACAAGCAGAACAGAAGCACGGAACCGAGCAGGCGCACCGCTGGAAGCGCCACCAGATGTGGATCGAAACTGAAACGCTAAACGGCAGCGGCGAGGAGTACGACAGTGACCAGAACATGGATTGCATTTGTCAGTCCGACGACCAGGCCGACATCGACAGGGCCTGGGATGCCTGCACCCGCGTTACACAAGAGCAGTATTTTCTTATCATAACCCCCCTGGACGTTGAGATCGAACACAAGGGGCCTTTTTATGATTTCGACTCCGTGCTCGACGCGGCAAAAGCTCACCGCCAAAACGACCCGGGTGACTTTAAGGATGGCTTGTACTGGATGAAATTGCACTACGGCAAGCCCGCTTTTTCGTTCTTTACCGGTGCCGATCTCGACGGGGCCGACGACGACCAGCCGACACAGACCGACGACGCCAAAGGGGAAGGCGGTGCAGCATGACTACAACAATGGACAGGGTTTGTTTGTTGAAAGAAAACGGCGAAGATTTTGAATGGTATCCGACAACTAACGCCATGATCGAAGCGGTCTTTAGGTCTTGCGGTCAGGTCTCGTCAATGCTCGATGTCGGGGCCGGTGACGGGCGAGTGCTTGAGAGCTTCGACAAGCTCAGTTATTATCGAGCAAAGCAAAAACACGGCTACACGGAATTTAGAAGCATGATAGACAAGTACGCAATCGAAAAAGCCATAACCCACATCGAGGCCATGCCGCCGGATATCAGCATCGTCGGCACGGATTTTATGCTGCAGACCCTGATCGACAAGCGGGTCGATATGGTTTTCTGCAATCCGCCATATTCCGAATACGAAGCCTGGGCGACAAAGATCATCAAAGAGGCGAACGCAAAACAGATATTCCTGATAATCCCCGAGCGATGGAACAAGTCCGACCTCATCAGGCGGGCGATAAAACAGCGAACCGCGACCGACAGGGTGGTCTGGTCCGGTGACTTTGCGGATGCGGACCGACAGGCAAGGGCAAGGGTCGAGATCGTCAAGATATCATTGCCAGACAAAACAGGCTACAGCCGCGACGGGCAGCAAGACCCGTTCGACATATGGTTTGACGAGTATTTCGCTGGTTTCGGCAGGCTTAACCCGGTCGACGATGACGACGAAGACGATGAAAGCGAAAAGCCCAACCCGATGCGCGAGATAGTCGAAGGGCAAAACCTCGTTGAACACCTGGCCAACCTCTACACGCACGAAATAAATACACTTCTGCGCAACTATGAAAACCTGTCGCAGCTCGACGCCGCACTGCTGAAGGAGATCGGCGTTAGTGTCGACGAGATCAAGAAAGCGATTAAGCTCAAAATCGAAGGCGTCAAAAATAAGTACTGGAAAGAACTATTCAACAACCTCGACAAGATCAAAGACCGGCTGACAAGCACATCGCGCGGACACCTGCTGGAAAAACTCAATGCAAGCTGCAACGTCGATTTCAGCGTAGACAATGCCTACGCGGTTGTTCTGTGGGTTATCAAGAACGCCAACAGGTATATCGACGAGCAGCTTGTCGAGGTCTTCAAAGACCTATCAGAGCCCGAGTGTGTCAAGAATTACAAGTCTAACCTGAAGACCTGGGAAAAGGACGGCTGGCGGTACAAGAAGAACCACACCCACTACATGCTGGAGTATCGCATAATCACACAACGGCATCAAGCTATCAAGCCCGCCGATGCCTGGGGTGCGTATGATTGGCCCAACAATTTGAATAGGCGGTGCCATTTCTTTATTAACGATATTTTCACGATTGCCAACAATCTCGGGTTCAGCAATTCGGCAAACTCGCTTTACCGGGATTGGGAATCAAACAAGCAGGTCACCTTTTACACCGGCAGGGGTGACAGTGAAAAGATACTCGTAGCAATCCGGGCCTTCAAAAATGGAAACGTGCATTTGAAATTCGACCAGGAATTTATAAAGACCCTGAACGTCGAGGCCAGCCGCTTATTAGGCTGGATCAAGAGCCCCCAGGAGGCCGCCGATGAGATGGGCGTTACTCTGGACTTTGCAAAGGCAAGATTCAGAAGCAATCTTCTGTTCGGGATATCGGAAGGGCGTAAACTCTTAACGGCATAAACCACTTGACCGCTTGACAAATATAGTTATAATCAAATTGGAAACCAGCCCGCTAATAAACAGAAAGGATCGATCACAATGGCAAAGAAGAAAGCCACCCCAGCCAAACGCACGCAGCGGATGCTCACCATCAGTCAGACCCGCTTCGACGCGCTCGAGGCGGCCGCACGAGCCCGCCGCAAAAAGACCGGCGACGAGATCAGCTGGCAGGACATCGCCAACGAAGCGATCGACAGGCACGTGAGCTAAACAAAATCGGCCAGCGTGGCTAAGGGGCTCAATCCGAATCCGCGCTGGCCTAAAACTTTTCCAACACCTCCATTATAGCCCACCGCCCAAACCGCGTCAACACAAAACCCCACAGAGATCGCGCCCAATCTAAAATCGTCAACAGTCAATAGCAAATCACACCTGCCCCCCGTCGGCATCCGTCGGCACATCGGCATCGGCTCGGCAGGGTGGCGGCGGGGACAGGGTGGTTTGGGTTGCCGTTGCCCCCTTAGAGTTACTATTACCGTTAGCGCTTCTTTTTCGGCTTACGGCCGTTAGGCCGTTTTTATTTATCTTTATACTTAGCCTTTAGCCGAAGGCCGTAAGGCCTTCGGCCTTTAGCCTTTTTTAAAGGACTCTGTGACAGCCCGGGAAAAAGACCCCCCGCCTCCAATACCCTCATTTTTCGCCCAAAATCAAACCTTTTGACCCCCCTCCATCGCCGATTGCCCCAACGCATCATTAATTATCATTCGCCTGACAAAAACACCCCCTTTTCGACCCCGTCAGTGCGGTTTTTCACCACCCCCGCGATATCGACAGGGAGACCGGCCGACAGGGACCGCGAGATCGCGGCCAATCTACAATCTACAATCCGAATGCAACGATCGAGGAGTTCGGGGGCGACAGCTCGGTTCCGAGCGAGGACAAGCACATCAACGAGATACGTGAGGCGATGGACAAGATCAGCGGTGTGACGCCGTGCCTCGCCAGCACGCTTCTGGTTAGCTTACCTGGCCGCAGCTTAGTGCGAGAGAGTTGCCGTTACGTTCATCGGTTAGCTTTTACTCTTAATATTCAAATTCTGACTGCTCGGCTTTGTTCTCACAGCACTACAGCAACCATATTGCTCGGTGTGCTTCGCCGAGCGATACCACTGACCACGCCCACTTCGAGACAACCACCCTATACTTTGGGTGCTCGGTCCAGTATCCTGCGCACAACTTGCCCCGGTGCGTCGGCCAGTTGCGAAAGTAGCTTCTCGTCCTCCTGGTATTTACTCAGGCTACCGTTCGTGGCGTGGACCACGAACTCGGCGTATGCCGGCCTTAGGGTTGACTGAAAAGCCCTCGCAAAAAAACAAGTAAAATATCTTCTAACCATAACAGACTTTGCTCTGATGCCGTACCTCTGTGGATAAGCTGATATTTCCCTCGCACGTCTTACCACATACTCCTCGCCATAGATACGGTGAGTCCATAGTATTGCGCGATAGAGCTCGCGTGCCGGAATCTCGTTCTTTTCAAATCTCCGTATGAGCTCAGCGAAGTCAGCATATCGGAGACGTTGCATTATAATGCCTTTTTCTGTATCGGATGACATTGTATTAGCCCTTCTTCTGTGAAACGCCAAGGTTTACCTCTATGTCGGCTTGCTATAAACCTTTTATTACTACAATTCCTGAAAAAATGTAAGTAATAAATCCCAGCCGCAGAAATGTCTACCGTATCAAAATCGCTTGTTGGGACATCAAAACACCCAAAATCACAGAGCCGACTAATATAATGCACTCACTGAAGCGGTAGAGGCGCCCTGTGATTTTTTTATCGAGTGGAATAAGATATACAACGATGTAGCCTGTCAATGTCACGAGCGTAACACCATAGATATGCAATACCGCCGACTGAGGTAAAAAAACCACAGCCATAACAGGTATCGTGAAAAATAATGGACTAAAAGGGCTTTGCTTCACGCCTCCGCTACAGCTGACCATGATTGGGAGCAGAATAGCATCGACATACAGGTACAAAAGAATGAATTTCATATAGGTTCCTAGTTCCATAGGTGTCGGATTTCCGAGCCTACAACTATGGCAAACGAGTCCAATAATAAACATGCCGTAAGCAAGAAAGAAAGGAATTCCAATGCCGCTGCATTTCAATGCCGACCAATCCCCACGTTCTCTACTCCATAGGACACCAAAGCATCCAAAGAGAGCTAGCGTGACTCCAAAAACCTGTGCCAATGTAGCCTGAAAAAACGGGTAAACGATAGTATTTGACATTCTTCCATCTCCTTTTTCTGGGGGTTCACTTAAAACGCAATAACGACAACTCTCTCGCACCAACAACTGGCCAAGCCAGCAAACCAAACGCAAGCTGGCGAGGCACTTTTTCCCTTTTCCGCATAACAAACCGTTTACAACACAACCGCAACCGTATTAGACGGCGGGCTTTCGCCGCCGGTGTTTATTGCTTTTACCCGGTATTCCAATTGCGGGCCGCGGGGCTGGTTCAATTAATTCTATCGGCTTTCGTTATTTTATTTCCGCAAAAAGCGCACTTGCCGGAGAAAATGCCACCTACGCAACCACTACACTGTATTCGACGACACTTTGTACATTGATAATACCCTTGTGCTCCCTTTTGCTTTCCACACTTTTCACATTTCGGTGCTGCCATAATGTTTCTCCTTTTGTTTTTATATTATTTATTGGCACAACAATGATTATACAGTCTGCATAAACCTGTTTACAGCACAACTGCAACACTATTGCTCGGCACGCTTTCGCCGCCGGTGTTTATTGCTTTTACTCGGTATTCCAATTGCGGGCCGCGGGGCTGGTTCATTAGCATTGCCTCGCTTTCCAGTGCGATGCCCGCCTGTGCCCAGTCGCCGAATTCGCCGCCGCCTTCCGGCTGGTCTCGGCGTTCGATAACGTAGGTCCGCACAGTCCCGCCGGAGCCGCGAGCGGGTGCTTTCCAGTCCAAAAGAACCGTACCAGCGCCCTGCACAACTGCATCGAGATTGCGCGGCTGACCCGGCGGGTCGGCGGGCGATGGCGGGGCCTTCGGACCCCAGCCGATGTATTCGAGCTTCTCGGAGTCGGTGCCCACATCGACTTCGGATTTTTTCAACTCGGCCTTCATCTTTTCGACGAGTGCGGCCAGCGATGTGTCCTTTTCGTCGGTGGCGACTCGTGCTGCGGCCAGCGCATCGGTCTGGGCGTCCTTGGCGGTGAAATAACCGCCGCGGGAGACCAGCAGGGCAACTATGATGCTGCTGGGGAAGTCGGCCATGTGGGCTGCATAACCGCCGATCATCGCCTGGACCAAGGCAAGAATATCCGCTTCTCGTTTCGGAAATTTAGGCATAGATTAGTTCTTAGCTTTTAGTTCTTAGCGTTTAGTTTTTTCTGCCTTCTCGTTTGTTGATGATACTATTTGAGCATTGGCCTCTGCGCCTGGATTCGCCTCTGTACCTGATTCATATTTTCCTGAAACACCTCTTTCGATTCCATGATATCCGCTTTGGATTTTTTCAGTCTGATGCCAATTTGCTCGATAGCTTTTTCCTTGGCAGGGGCATGTTTGGCTGCAAGGAATTGCACGACCGCACTCAACTCGGAGATCTCATCGCGGAGTTCGGAAGAGTATTTCAGATTGCTCCCAGTCGCCTCCTTAAGCTGACCTGCGATAGACCCGGCTATTTCGTTAAGGTTTGTGATTTCTTTCTGATACTGCTCAAATTGTTTTGCAAGCTGGTCCGACCTTAAGGCAACAGTCGCCAGGTTCGTTGTTGCCATTTTCTGGATTGCCTGGGCTTCGGCCAGACTGATTTGCGCTCCCTTGAGGACCCTATCCACGGTCAATGTAATCAGACTGCCCACGATAATCGCCAGGGCAAAACCGAGCCACGAATATCTTCTCTTCAAATCCTGTTCTACCGCCTGGCGGACGGATTTAATAAGTTTTAGCTTTTCGAATTCAAAATGATCTTTGTCGTTCATTCCAAACCATCCTTTCTCTGCACTTTCGGATACTCACTGTTCACTATCGACTATAAGACCGCTGCTGCCTGATGGTTCGGACAACGCGGCACAACGTAGTCTTTCAAACGATGAGTCGCACATAAAAATTTATATAGAATTAGTGAATAGTTTTTAATCTTTGTCACAAAGATGAAATTACCAACTCTTCGGCCGAATGAACCTCACGCACGTCCTTTCGATGGGTACCATCGCTGCCAACTATTTCAGTACCTGCTGTTTTGGTATGCGTATCGAAGTCCTTGATCGCCGAAAAACTGAGGCCTGTTTCCTCGCGCAACCGATCCAACGAAACCTGGAATAGACGAAACGGATCCAAGTCAAGTGCCTCAATATCATTTAAAAGGTCGCGTTGGGTGATGATATAGGCACGGACTTTGAATCTGTTGTCATCATTGTCATAGTAGGAAATTAGCTTCCAGAAATCCCGCGGGATCTTTACACTACGGTAGATCGGGTCGTTATTGTGGAAAATCGGGCCAGCTATCACAGAGATTCGCAGGTTTGCGACATCGGTTTCGTCCAAAATGAGGTTCTCCAGTTTTCCCCATAGGCCACCGCGTTTAGACTGGTTGAATAAGGCGTGTTGTGGCGCAATGTTGGTGTAATAGAACGAGTCTCGGTTTGCCCGCTTCGCCTCAGAAAGTGACCCCCAAGTTAGATCAGCACGGCGGGCGATATGACCGCGATCAAGATTGTTGTACTTGTATAAGGCGTTATCGGCCTGATAGATGGCATCAACACGTGCGTCGAGCATAAAATTCAAACCTCTGCGACCGAGCTTCTTCATCCTCTTGCCGTTAATGTTCCAAGCAACAAATCTTGGTAATTGCCGCGACTTACTCAAGCACACCGAGAAGTGCGTATAATGCAGAAGATGTGAGTTACCAATCTTGAACGCGTCCTTGCGGTCTGCCTGACGTAGCCGAGGTGTAGGTACTCTTTTATTGAGAAAATCTTGGTCATACCCCAAACCTACAGCATCAATGCAATCTTCGGAGACCTTTTCTAATTGAATGTCGAGTTTTTTGAATACCGAATGGGCATAGCAGGCAAGTGCGTGTTCGTCGGGGTTGTTTGAAGTTTCTCCTGCAAAGTGCAGGCCGACAAGTACATTGGTAGGGTTACCGCTACGATTGGCCAATAGCCACGCCGATCCGGAGTCACCGCCCATGCTGATCTCGAAAGCATCATCTTCACCTTTCTCAGGTTCAATCTCGAACGCACCGATATCTTTGGGGCCCATGCCGTCATAGGCAATCCGGGCGATGACATCTATGCGTCGGACTATGCCGCGGGTTACACCAGTTGTTCGTCCCGACTTCACGACTTTATCGCCGAGGTTAACGCGCTCAAGCGAAATCGGATTCACATTAAGTTCGAGAATATCATGGTCGAAATCGCGATCCTCGATACGGGCGATAGCACAGTCTCCCGCCGCACCAAGATGGCTGCGAACGAGGACCCCGGCATGATTCTGTTCGATTCGATTGTCGTCGAACGGACCAGGCTGTACGATGCCATCTCCGATCTGACCGGTAGAACCGTGCAGCACATGCCAGTTACTAAGCATACATGGATCGCTGGAAGTGCTATCATAGACAATTAGGCCGACCGTGCCAGCCGTTCCATCGGGATGGGACACGCTGACACCTGGTACAATGGGATCAACGCGTACCTTACGACCGCTCATCTGTTGGGACAATGTCGGTTGGGACAAGAGGTGATAATCTCGCTCGATCACATCGGTTGGGACGACCTTGCCTGAAACTTGGATCGTCTGCGGAATAACCTTCGTATTGATCAACTCCAACTCGGTACCTGTGTTTTCAATCTTGTTCTTAACGGTGAACTGGAGGCACAGATCTTTTGTCTGTTTGCCGTTCTTGATCTTAAAACCAATACCAATCGATGTTATATTCGGGTCATCCAAGAAAGCCTTGCTGTTCGCCCGAATGTAGCGGCGCATCGCCTCGATCATCTTCGAATCAGGCTTCTTGGATTGATTAGTTTTAGACGTTCTCTTCTTGCTCGACTTGAGACGTTTCTTAGCCATTTCTATTCTCCTTTCATAAGCAGCGTCTAACTACAGATCAGACAGCCTGACACGGTTTATTTTTTCAAATACCGAGAGATCGCCGAGGGCGCATTTTTGAAAGGCGATGATGTAACCCTTGCGCCCTCAGCGGTTATTTTTACCATCCGTTCGACTCCATGCATAACAAGTTTGAGTGTGGGATTTGGCTCAAATACAAGGCTTGCAGTTTTGACTCAAGCGGAGGCGTACTATTGTACGTCGAGCATTGGGCAAAGCTGCGTAACGCAGTAGTTGAGACAAATAACCGCTCAAATCACAGCACCACTGCTGCTGTATTGCTTGGCACACTTGTACCACCGGCGTTGACGGCCTTTATGCG
>SDBS01001403.1_pt1 | contig 24410 bp, 20 predicted proteins | sample 2277091 | NCBI WGS metagenome assembly SDBS01 (sample SAMN10404972, study PRJNA504765) | marine sediment metagenome | isolation source: marine sediment core GS10_PC15, 163 cmbsf | place: Arctic Ocean: Southern Knipovich Ridge | collected 2010
ACCGACAGCTGCTCATGTAATTGTTCTTTACGCTGAGTTAATGACGAAATTTGCTGCTTTGTTCGCTCAATCGACTGTTGAAGCGCAGCAAGCTGGGTGCTATAAGATGATTGTTCTAACTCTAATTGATGTTTTCTGGATTTATCTTGTTCAGCTTGTGCTTTCGTCTGATCTAATTGTCTTCGACAATCATCACGTTTTAATAAAAGCTGTTCTCGACGATTAGCATCATCTTGAATGGCATCCATAGCAATTTGCCAATTTTTGCGCGATTTTGAAAGATCACTTTTAGTTGCGTCAATCAATCCTCGTTAATGCTCAGCATCCTTATTCACTTACGCTAATCTGCTTTCAGCCTGGTCAATTTGTGATTGTCTGATTTGTTTTTTCGCTCTTATATCAGATAATTTTGTTCTTATTTCTGATAGAGTTATGCGAACAACTTCATGTTTTTCTTCAAGCTCATTTAGCTTCTCACGCCCTTGCTCTAACTGAGTGGAATATTGCTCGAGCCTTAACTCATCAGCTGCAATGGTCTCAGATAATGCAGAAATTTCTTCTTCCCGACGTATCACACCAGATTGCTCATCAGCATCTTTCGAAACTCTCAGCCAATTTCGCCCAAGCCAAATACCATCCATCGTAATCACAGACTCACTATGCGATAACGAATCACGCAATGAGAGCGCCTCAGCTAAGGTTGAAACGGCATACACACCGTTAAGAAGGCTGTCAGCGGGTAATTTTGAACGTAATTTGCTGCTCAATAATTCATGGCCATGCCGTGAATCTTGAGGCTTTAAATAAGTATCAACATCAAATAACGCCAAAACACCCTCTTTGAATTCGCTCAAAAAGGATGTCACCGTATCTATTCCTTTAATACAAACTGCTTCTAAATGATCGCCCAACACTGTTTCAAGCGCCTGCTCCCATCCTTTTTCAACTTTGATTTCCTGCGCTAAGCGTTTGTTTTTAGAAAGCTGATTTTGTTCAAGCCAACTCATCACACCTTTCTTACCTTCACCAAGCGCTGCTTGTTGAAGAGCAGAAAGAGAAGAAAATCTGCCACGAGCCACTTGAAGTCTATCTCGAACTTCATTTAACTCATGCTCTACCTGATGATTTTCATCCTTTTGTGTCGCAATTTGCTTCACAAGCTCGTCTGAATTTGTTTGCTTAATCTCTTGGTCTTGAGATAAATTCTTTAAAACATCTTCGTATTCATCGTGCTCAACCATCAGTTGACTTACATTAAAGCACTTTGATTCTTCATCAATTTTATTTAATCGCTGGCTCGCCACAACTTGTTGTTGCTCAAAATGCTCAATGCGTGTTAGCTCAACCTGAGCAAGTTTAGAAGATTCAGCCGCCAATTGGTTGAATTTTTCCCACTCTTCTTGCCAGCCACTCATTGACGCCTCTGCCTCTGAGAATGCTTGGCTTGAGGCCTCAACAGATTCTCGTGATTTTTCAGTTTCTGGTTCAATTTCAGCAATCTTTGCAGTTAAATTAACCAGCTTTTCTTGATCAGAATCAATACTTTCCTTAGAGCTACCTAAAGCATTACTTGCTTGCTCAAGATCAAGGGTTAATTGTGTAATTCGTTCTTTATGATGAGCAATGGCTTGCTCTAATCGCGCTATTTCACTGCCGATACGGTAATAACGCCCTTGAATTTCATTAAATTCGTCACTGAATTGATTTTTTTCAGATAATTCTTTTTCTGCATCAGTCTCAATACGTTGAAGCTCAGCTTTTTGTGATTCAAGGAGTATCTCTTGCTTATTGATGATGACATCAAAGTTTGACACATCTTCATCCAGCGTCCGCCAGCGCAATGCAAGTATTTGAGCCTTCAAAAGTCTCTCTTCTTCTTTTAAAATTTTATATCGTTCTGCTGCTCTAGACTGGCGCTTTAAACGTTCAAGTTGTTTGCCAATTTCTTCTCGTAAGTCACTAACTCTACTTAGATTTTCTCTTGTATGTCTAATTCTATTTTCTGTTTCTCGGCGGCGCTCTCGATATTTTGAAATACCCGCAACTTCTTCAAAATGTGCACGTAATTCTTCAGGTTTAGCCTCGATGATTCGCGAAATCATTCCCTGCTCAATAATAGAATAGCTTCGTGGCCCAAGACCTGTTCCTAGAAAAACGTCTGTAATGTCACGTCTACGACACTTGGTATTATTCAAATAGTATGTAGATTGTGCATCACGAGTGACAACTCGCTTGATCGCTATCTGATTGTAGCCTGCATATTCACCGCCAATTTTTCCTGAGCAATTATCAAACATCAACTCAATTGATGCCTGGCCAACGGGCTTTCTCTCGATTGAACCATTAAAAATAACATCGGTAATGGATTCACCGCGGAGTTGTTTTGCTGAGCTTTCGCCCATAACCCATCGTATAGCATCAATGATGTTAGACTTTCCACAGCCATTTGGACCAACAATGCCAGTCAAATTTTTGGGGAAATGAACAACCGTCGGATCGACGAATGACTTAAAACCGACCAATTTAATTTTTTCTAAACGCATTTTTGAATAAACTTTTAATATGTTAAAGAAGAAAGTTTAACGAAAAATAAGGCATTGGTCATGTCTTTTTTAGGATATTCCTAACTAAATTCCTTCCATCTGAGCGATGACACCAATTTTAAGTTCAATTTGATACTTTAGCGCTTTATAGTTGTTGCGCAAAGTAGATAATTGACTGCTCTGTTTTTCAGTGAGTTTTTGATCTGAGAGCATATCAATTTGGCTTTGGAGTCGACCTAGTTTCATTTGGTCGCGCAAAACAGTGTTTCCAAAAGCCTCAGGCTGTTTTGCTAATTGACGGCTAAAAGGAACTAATTGGCTATATAGTTTGCCTGCAGATTGACATTGCTGATCAGAGCTTGCAACTTCAGGGTCCTTTGCATTACAAGCAACCAAAACTGACTGAAGCGTTGCTGGATGTTTGAGCATATAACGATCGCTGTATTTACATCCAGAAAGCAAAACCGCAAGAATTATTATTCCTACGAGCTGTATTAATTGTAATTTTCGCATGATTATTCCTATGCAAGATCGAGACCAAAATTCATTTTCGAAACACGATATCACAAAATATTCAGCCTGTCATATGTACAAACAGAGCAAAATCAAGCCATTGATTGCGAACTTCATAATTTTAATACAATCGCCCTAAAACAGACCAAGACAAACTTGATTTTTTAGCCATATCTAATAGAATACAAACTCATCTTAGTACAGCAAGGAAATCTGAAATGAAAAATCAATCAGCAAAAGTGATTTTAGTCACAACCCTTACCCTACTCATGACGGCATGTGCTTCTACAACCGTAATGATCAAACAAGTTAGAGTCGCAAAATTAGCAAACGGCCAAACGGTTAAAGTCGGCTACATTACAACCAAACCAGAATGGGGTTGTAAACAAGTCAACAAACTCTCAACTTCATGGCAATATGACAAAATGAAAGCATTAGCCAGCTTTGGTGGTCCATACTCATATCTTCAAAATCGCGCCATTGCTTATGCAAATACAAAACACATTCGCACGAATTACATCAAGCTTTATGTGCCAAAACAAACGACCGTTGGTGGCGTTAATATACACATGGGCTCAAGAGCAACAGCAACATATTATCTCTGTAAAAATCCACCCGCAAAAAGCAATCGAATATTTTAAAACAAAAGTTTGCCCAGACCATGGAAAAGGATTTATTGTGACAACATGCAAACTTTGGCTGATTACATTGCTAGTATTGTGCAGCTCATCTCTAGTGAGCTGCACTTCAATTCTCGAAAAACCCATTCCTCCTATTAAAGTTCAGCCACAACAAATTAAATTTCATTCTCAAAACACTGCAGATTTGGTGTGGAAATCTGGCATTATAATGCCGGCAAATGGTGGATATGAAAAGAAAATAAATATTTATCAATATGGCAAAATAAGTCAGCTGAGTTTCATGAAATCGTTACGTGATAATTTAAGTAATGCTAAAGCTTTCAGATCAACTCGCTTAAGCACAAAAACACCACAGCTTAAAACGAATCATACCGTTATAGTCATCAACTTTCTAAAAACTTCTGTGGGACAAACAATGGATGGCCTCCCTATTCATTTAACCGTTCGAATTACCATCCATGATAGCAAAGGAAAGTTTTCGCGAAGAACCTTTGTTTACACAAAATCAGCTAACGTTTTTTCAAGAAAAACATTTAGAGATCAGCAAATTGAAGCATCTCAAAAATTAATGTACCGAGTTATCGATGTGATAAACCTGCGAGAAAAATTAAAATGAAAAAACTTGCATTATTAATGATGACTCTTTTACTTGCTGGATGTGCACAAAATATCGATTTAAATCATCAATTCTGGAAAAATGGCACACAAACACTCATTGTCGCCGCAGCCAAATTACCAAAAGCAACACTAAATCAAGAAGGGCCAAATGATGAATCGGTTGTTTGGTCAAACGATATTCTCACCTACAAATTTAGACATTACTTGCAAAGCATTAGATTAGATTCAATCCGCTTATTGCCAAAAGAATTTGTCAAACGACTACGAGCGAAAAACATAAAAACAAAACTTTATTCTAAAGAAATTAATGTTGCACGCTTACCAAATGCGTCAGAGTTTTATCCCGGATATGCAACAAAAGATTATCGTCCACTCGCCAGGAAACTGGGGCAACATAATTTATTAATTATATCAGTCAATGAAATTGGCGCAGAACGGCTATATTATGGGTTAATTCCTATGGAGGAACCCAATGCTGTTTGTGAACTAACAGGCCAAATTATTGATCTCGATACAAATCAAATCTTATGGCGCTACACAGCTAAATATTTCATACCGATTAAAGGCAAATGGAATCAACCACCCAATTATCTTAATTTTGCAAAAGCATTAAAAAGCGCCATTACAAATGCAAAACAAGATTTACTCGATGATTTCTTTTCAGGAATTTAGCAGAAATGTTTTATAGCCTTATCTTTTAATTCATCGGAGGCTTTGCCGTAATTTCTCTTCTTTAATCAATTTATCAATCTCCTTAAGCGTATTTGTTTTCTTGAATTTTCCCACTAGAGAAGAACGAGGTTGCTTAAACACATGCCAGCGTTTTGAGTCTATTAACGTTTCTAATCTTTTTGCATCAGTGGACCCACTTAGAAACTCAAGAAAATCTTTAAATGCAGAATCTCTTATCTTGCCAGTTAATCTATAAGACTCACCCATTTTTAATTTGACTAATTTATCTGGATTGTGAAAAAAGCAGTTTAAATTATAGAATCTCTCGTCTATATTTTGATCATAAACTTTAAGCAAAACTTCAATCGCACGGTATCCTTTGTTATGAGCAATCTCTTTAGGCTTTTCAAGATTCTCTTTCTCATACTTAAGTTGTCTGTCATTAAGTAACACATTAACCATTTCAAACCAACCATGCTCAACAGCGCTCTCTAAAAAAGATTGCCCTTTGCTTTGAAGATTTATATTATCTTCCTCCAAAACTAGCTGCTGTTTCACCAATTCAAAATTATTAAATTCAAAAGCATGCTCGAGAACCGATTTATTTCGAGAGAATAAGCCTCCATTAATCAATGCTATTTCAGAACCATATTGTTCATGTTGTAAATGCGGATTCGCACGAAAAAATGCCTTAATTTTAGACTTTAACCCAGGCACTACTGTCAATTTTATTGATTCAAGTTCCTGACGACAACATGGACATGTTTTCTTTTTTTCAAACCACTCTTTTTCAAACCACTCTTTTATCGCTTGCTCTTCAAATACATGGCCTTTTTTACCAAAAATTTTCATGTCAGCACTGATACAAGATATTCTTACAGGATTTAAAAATACATCACCTGTGATTGGACATCTCCACTCATCTAATTGATCTTCAGGAGATATTATTGAACCTAGTGTTTTACTTCCCTGCAACATGTGAACCTCTAAATAATTGGTTTGTATTGCAATGAGTGACTGCGTGAACACATTATATCCTAAAAAAATTAAATATATATCAAGATCACCTCAATTTATTCAACTTTTTTGCCATCATCCCGCGGCTTTTTGCTGTCACCCCGCGGGATGACGACGCTAAAAAAAGCAATTTCGAGAAATCCCCTCACAGTGAAAAATTAAAATCCATATAACGCATTGATTCTTAGAAATAAAAAATCAAAAACACTGATTTGTGGTGTTTTTATCAATCCTTAACCTCCCAGATAAGCTCACAATTAATGCTTGTTTGGATTTTTTATTGGCAGAACAGTACAAAAACGTTCCGTTTTGCGCATTGGTATTGCCAAGTGGCGTCATCTGCAAATAATCAAATCGACGGAAATTACTCCATGAAATCACTCCACCGCCCTTCACTGGCTTGAAGAAATGGATCATTTGATCATCCTGATTAAGCTGTCCATTCGCTTCTCGATCGATAAAAACCATATAACCCTTCGACCAATCTGTCCCACATTGAAGACCGTCTGAACTTGCGCATAAAGTTGCGATTGAACCTGTTTTGATGGCCTCACTTCTCGTCAATTGAATGGCGCGATATAGCTGTGAAATGGCTAAATCGGCATGTATTTGGATTTTGAAATGGCTAAAACTCGGGATGCCAATGACAAATAAAATCCCCACGATAGCTAAAACAACCAACATTTCTATTATTGTGAAACCCTTCATTTTTTTTATCCCTTCGTGGTAGTATTAAATATTATGTCATCCTGCAAGATGACGAAGCACTCTTTTATTAGTCCTTCGTTGGTAAATAGGATCAGAAATGATTAAACTAGCACTAGCACAACTTGATTTTACCGTTGGCGATATTGTCGGCAATGCCGAGATGATTATTCATGCCATCAAAGACGCTAAGAAACAACATACCGATTTGATTGTTTTTCCTGAACTTGCCCTCACCGGCTATCCTTTAGAAGATTTATTACACCGATCCTTTTTGTATAAACAAGCTGAAAATGCATTAAAATTAATTTTACCTGAAACGAAAGGAATCGATGTATTGCTTGGGTATCCTGAATATCATGAAGGAGGATGTTTCAATGCGGCTGCTTGGATGAGAGATGGTAAGTTTATCACAAAATATCACAAACAAAAACTACCAAATTATAGTGTGTTTGATGAGGCTCGATATTTCAAAGCAGGCTCTGAACTTTCCATCGTCGAAATGAAAGGTGTGCGATTTACTATCTTAATTTGCGAAGATATCTGGCATAAAGAAGTTGCGATGGCGGCAAAAGATGCAGGCGCTGACTGTCTCCTCAGTTTAAACGCATCGCCTTTTTCAATGCATAAAAGCGACCTCAGATTAAAAGTATTACGAAAACGAACGAAAGAAACCGGCTTACCGATTGTTTTTGTGAATCTCGTCGGCGGTCAAGATGAACTTGTTTTTGACGGTTACTCACTCGTTTTAAATGCAGACGGAACAACCGCAGCAGCTGCTGCAGGCTTCAAAGAAGAATTATTGTTTGTTGAAATGGATGAGTCAAAACAATTTGTTCCACAAACCTTACCTAAAGAAACCACAAAACTTTCCGAAATTTATAATGCACTCACACTCGGCATCAAAGATTATGTCACAAAAAATCATTTTCCTGGTGTGATTATAGGTTTGTCTGGAGGAATAGATTCTGCATTAACCTTGGCACTTGCCGTTGATGCATTAGGCGCTGATAAAGTAACTGCCGTTTACATGCCTTCTGAATATTCATCTGATCTCAGCACTGAAGAAGCGAAAAATCAAGCACAAATGCTGAATGTCCAATTTCACATATTACCTATTCAAAGTATTTATAAAGATTTTATGACGCAACTTCAAACAATTTTTGTTAACAATAAAAAAGATACAACCGAAGAAAATTTACAAGCGCGAATTCGTGGCACTATTTTAATGGCGCTATCAAATAAAACGGGCAACATGGTCTTATCGACTGGCAATAAAAGTGAAATGGCTGTCGGCTATTCGACATTATACGGTGATATGGTTGGTGGATTTAATGCACTTAAAGACATTTTTAAATTGATTGTTTATGATTTAGCAAATTATCGCAATAAAATTTCACCCGTTATTCCAGAGCGCGTAATCGATCGACCTCCTTCAGCTGAACTTGCACCCGATCAATGTGACCAAGATACATTGCCACCTTATGAAATTTTGGATGAGATTTTAGAATTATTTATTGAACAAGACAAAGATGTTTCTGAAATTATTCAATTAGGTCACGACGAAGAAACGACTAAAAAAGCTGTTCAAATGGTGTTACGAAACGAATATAAACGACGACAATCGCCGCCTGGTGTTCGAATCACCGAAAAAGCATTTGGTCGGGATCGACGTTATCCGATTACTTCTGGCTATAAACCATGGATGGAAAATGATGAACATTAAGAAATGGACTTTTGCTATTGGCATATTAATTTTTTCAACACTGGCTTTTTCAGCCAATCATCCTCTACTTCAAAACGTTAACAAGCTCATTAAAAAACATACGCCCACAGCTTATGTTGGCATTAATGTGATGAACGCAAAAACGGGCAAAATTATTTTCCAACGACATGCAAATAATGCTTTTCAACCCGCCAGTAATACTAAGATTTTAACCGCGATAGCAGCATTAGATTATCTCGGATCAAACTATCGTTACAAAACTAAAGTTTATGTAAACCCTAATCAATTAACCCAAGGTCAATTGAATGGTAATCTTTATATAAAATTTTCAGGCGATCCGTCATTTACAAAACGCAAACTATCCAAACTTATTAAGATAGTATCGGAAAAAAACATAAAAAAAATCAAAGGAAATATTATTTTAGATAATTCACGATTTGACAAACCTTTTTATGGACTTGGTATGACCCGTGAAGATTCAAACTGGTATTATGGCGCGCCCGCTTCAACGATTGTTATTGATCAAAATTATGCAACATTAAATTTATATCCCAGCAAAACTGTTGGCGGTCTTGCCACCATAAAACCTCGCCGAAATATGGAATACATGTCACTCAAATATAAAGTTGTTACAGTGAGTGCAGAAAAAGCTGCACGTCATTGTCGGCTCCTGGTTAATGTTTCAAACACAAATCATATTAGAATGACAGGCTGTTGGCCAGTTGAAGGCGCTAAGCCTGAACTCAATATTGCCTTTAAAAATCCTTCATTAGTTGCTGCACAAGTTATTCGACAAGCGTTAAAAGCAAACCAAATTAAATTACGAGGAAAAATTATTACAGGTGACATTCCCAAAATCGCAACGCGAATGATAGCATCAAATCAATCTGCTCCTATGAAAATATTAGTTCGCACAATGATGAAGCGTTCAAATAATTTATACGCCCAAATTCTTTCAAGAACGATTGGAGAAAAATATTATAATCACCCAACCATTCAAGATGGCGCGAATGCCATGAAAAACATTATGCAAAATTTAACTCAAATTAACTTTCTAAAATCATCTGATTTATACGGCGGTGCTGGCAATCGTTATAATTTGTTGACACCTTACCAAATTAGCAAAGTACTTTTCGCAGCCTATCATTCAAAAATCAAACGCAACTTCATCGACTCATTACCCAAAACCGGCAAAAATGTTGATGGCACTTTAAGATATCAAAGTGTTTACCGAGCTTTACCTGCTGGCATTTTTGCTAAAACCGGAGCATTTAAAGGTGTTGTTAATTTATCGGGCTATATGTTTACCAAAAAGAAAACACCGCTAATTTTCTCATTTTTAATTAACAATAATGTCGGCTCAAGCAGAAAAGCTTATCGCCTTCAAGCTGCATTGTGTCGATATTTATCGAAAACACTATAAATGCGGGGTTGGATGCGATTTAACCTCTTTTGGAGACACCTCAAGTGCAAATTTAATGTCTGCCGGTATGGGGAACCACGCTATCTTTTCTGTGGTGAGTTTATTGTTTTGATTTTCGAATGATGGTGGCCGTAGAAGCATATGCTGATACCAGCCAGTTCTAGCTCTTACAGCCAAAGCATTCTCATCATGAGACTGTAAATCTCCTTCTGGTGTAAATGCAGTTTCTTTTGAAGAATTGGTCGCAATTAATTTAGCACTATCCAAGTATTTTTCTTGAAATTCAGGACATGAGTTGACATGAATAGCATCTTCTTTCAAATTGGTCTTTGCAGCATTTATAATTTTAGAACCTAATGCAGAAGAACTCAAGAATGAAGGATCGTTAGCGATTTCAGACAGCTGTTTATCCACTATCGTAAGATCAGCTGAATGTGTATAGCCTAAATCTACATAGATTTGATTACCTGTCGTACTTTGCTTTAAAATTAAACCATGGAGTTTAGACCAGTTAAAATTATCCTTACTTAAATCTTTTAATGTCACATTTGAGACGGTATTTTCAGAATAATCTCTCCCTACGGGAAAGATCTCAATATCTGATCGCTCTCTAACAACTCCCAATATAGCAAGACCAAGATGCTTTACTGCTGTTCTTTGACCTGCACTGAAATTATCTTCATCTTCCCCTGCCAAAGCAGCTTTATAAACTTCGCAATATTCTTTTATTAAACCATCGACTTTCTCTTTCTTTTCCTTTTTAACATCCTCAGGAGAAACTTTGGCAATGCGTTTTTCCAAATGCGTCAGATGATATTGTATGGAGTCTATTTTCTTGGCGAGGGTGGCATTTTCTCGCTTTGCCTTTGATAGGTTAAAGTCCTTTGTTGCACGTCGAATTTTTTTCTCTTTCCTATCATTTTTTCGATCTATAATTTGCTGTGCATTTATAGCTAAAGTAAGCGCGCTTTCAGCATTGTCAATATCAACATTTAATTTTTTCAACTTATCCTTGTAACTAGCAGCGTTCACAAACTTATTAACTTGCCCCTTTATCTTGCTAACACGACTGTTTGGTATCACAATAAATTCATTTACAAACTCTAGGCATTCATTGAACACTTTCAACATTTCTTCTAAGGCATTGCGATAATTTTCATTATCCTGAACATTTTCTAAACCTTTAATCGTTCGGGTAATCTTGCTAACGCGTTCACTTAATGCATCACTTATTTGATTATTGGCTTTCGCTTTATTGGCTTGAGTATATATTGCGTCACCAACCGATATAATCTTACTAACGATATCTATCATATCCACTATAACCATCGGTTTTCCCCTATTTAATTATATTGAGCTCTAATGAGTATCCTCATAATGAACTTAATTATCAAAGATAAGTATAGATCATGAATCTTAAGACGACATCTGAAAATTTGAAAAAAATAAAACCTTAAAAAGTTTTCGTAAAAACAAGGGGTTATGAATGGGATTTTTTTGATTTTTCTCAGTTTTAATTAATAATATCGGCTCAAGCAGAAAAGATTATCGACTTCAAGCTGCTCTTTGCAAATACTTATCGAACTCTCTTTGAACATTCGCTATAATCAGTCAATTTGAATTTTTATGGAATAATCACCAATGTTTTTTGAAGAAACACACAAAAGAAAACGTGAAGAAGATGAGTCTGATGAAGGATCGTCAACCGAAATATTATCATCGCAAGATGAAGAAAATGAAGATACAGCGCTAGTGAGTACAGCCACAGATGAGTTGTTTTTTAAAAGCATTGAGCTCGTTTATGATGGAATAATAAAAAAAGATGATAAAACTCAAACAACATTTATTGGAAAGCTTTATTATAGCATCGCTAAATCACATAAAACTATCAACCAGGATCCAAAATGCAAATCGTCATTGCATATTCTCACTCAGATCACTTTTTTAAAATATGCGATTGCTGAAGGTTATTATCTAGCAATTAGTGGCCTAAAAAGAATCTATCTAGGATACAATAAGAATCCAAAACTAATAAAACAGTTTAAAAAAGAATTTCTTCCAGAAGAATATAAGCTTTTAAGCCCTCTCTTTTCTCGAACGATTAGCAAAGAAGATAAAAAGAAACTGATCTCAAGCTTTGCGCCGAATAAAAACTTCCTTGATGTCATTTCCGACTACATCGCCTACATCACTAGCTTGTTTAGTAAGCCTCAGGTCACGCCTAAACTTTTTGCAAATATTTTGAGGAGTATTGTATTTTATGATGATGATAAAACAGCGACTCATTTATTAGATAACGCCAAAATCATGGACAAACAATATTCAAAATTTATTGAAGAAGAACATATTCGGATGAATAAAGACCCATCATTATCTAGCGGTACGCTTGAAAACTTGTGCAATGATGAATTAGAAAAAAAATCTGACAACGATAGACACGTCGGCTTTAAGTTAACTTCTTCGCAAACGTAGAGTTCGGGAAATTAAGCTTCAATACTTTAAGCGTATTATTAGCTGCTTTATCGGTACCGAGTTTTCGATAGGATTTGACCATAATCGAAAGTGCTTCAGGAATTGATGGAGTTTGTTGATAATGAAGCACAACTTCATTGGCTCGATCAACAGCTGCCACATACAATTTTCGTGCATAATAGAATTTTGCCACTTGAAGTTCGTGTCTTGCAAATAAATTACGGATGTAAATCATTCGCAATCTTGAATCAGCCGCATATTTACTGCGGGGGAACAATCGGACCAATTGATTAAAGTCATTATACGCGCCATGTAATGCGAGTAAGTCACGAGTTGCAAAGTCGGTTCTAAAATATTTCTCAAAGAAGCCATGTCCTTCATTATACTTAATCAAACCCCTCATATAATAAGCATAGTCGACATGCTTACTTCGAGGATACAGGCGAATAAAACGATCGGTTGTAGCAAGTGCCGAAGCAGTATCATCTTGCTTATAATAAGAATAAATAAGATCTAAAAGCACTTGTTCAGCATGATCACTAAAGGGGTATTTCACATCAAAGGTTTCAAACCTTTTAACGGCATCGTCGTAGCGGCCTTTCAACATAAAATTCTGACCCTGAATATAAAGTTTGCCGGCACTTTGACCAGGAAACATATCAGCTGGATCCGGGGTATTGCTTGCACAGGCAAATAAAAACAAACAAAGAAAGCTTAGTATTGCAAAGTTAATGGTTTTCATGGTATTTGTGTCATCATAATTAAAAGTGGGATTATATATAAGTATCAATGAAAAAGCAGCAAGAAATCCATCATCACAGCACGATTCCTGAAAACTTTACTGGAAAAAGGATTGATCAGGCTTTAGCGGAAATTTTTCCACAATATTCGCGCATGCGTTTAAAAAATTGGCTTGAAACCGAACAAATCTTAATAGATGGTAAAACCAAAAAACCAAAAGATAAAATCGCAGGCGGAGAATCGGTTATTATTCAAGCAAAAATTGAGTCAGAGTGCGAACATGCTGCAGAAAATATCCCCTTAAACATTATCTTTGAAGATGAATCAATCATTATTATCAACAAACCTGCCGGATTGGTAGTTCATCCCGCTGCGGGCAATCGCTCGAGTACATTATTAAATGCCCTCTTATTTCACGTGCCAGAATTAGCCAATCTTCCCAGAGCTGGCATCATTCATCGAATTGATAAAGAAACGAGCGGCTTGCTTGTCATTGCAAAAACACTTGAGGCACAAACTGATTTGGTCAAACAACTCCAATCACACGAGATTACCCGCGAGTACGAAGCGATTATTCAAGGCACTTTAACGGGTGGTGGCACGATTTCCGTGCCGATTGGACGACACCCGCAACAGCGAATTAAGATGGCCGTGGTCGATAATGGAAAGCCGGCCACGACACATTATTGGATCATTGAGCGTTTTAACGCACACACACACATAAAAGTAAAATTAGAAACGGGCCGAACACATCAAATTCGCGTTCATTTAGCTCATATTAATCATCCAATTATCGGCGACCCTACCTATGGCGGCCGGATGAAACTACCAAAAGGCGCTTCCCAAGAGTTGGTTTCAGCGCTCAAAGGCTTTAAACGCCAGGCACTTCACGCAAGAAGATTGCAATTAGCTCATCCGGTGACAAGGGAACTCGTAACATTTGAAGCTGATTTGCCGGATGATATGGTAAGACTATTAGAAGAACTTAAAGCTTAAGGTAAGGAAAAAAGGTGTCAGACATCACTTTCTCAACCTATATATTTTACAAACAGTTACACGGGAAATCTAATGTACATTCGACCTGATTGGCCGGCGCCAAAAAACATCAAAGCGTTAACGACAACTCGCCATAATGGCGTGAGCAACCCGCCATTTGATAGCTTTAATTTGGCTTCTCATGTCGGAGATAACTCTGAAAACGTTAACGAAAATCGAAATAAATTAAAACATAATATAAACTTATCGTCGGAGCCTGTTTGGCTGAATCAGACTCACTCAAATAAAATCATTGATCTCAACGATCTCGACTCGAAAGATGCTGATGGATCATATCTCGCCATAAAAAACACACCCTCGCCCATCTGCACCATTTTAACAGCTGATTGCCTTCCTATTTTGATTTGCAACAAGCAAGGGACTGAAATTGCCGCGCTTCATGCCGGCTGGCGAGGATTATTAAATGGGATTATAGAGTCAGGCATTTCAAAATTTAAATCTGATCCAATGGATTTGCTCGCCTGGTTCGGACCTGCTATGGGACCAAATGTTTATGAAGTCTGCGAAGAAGTCAGAGAAGAGTTTGTTAATTTAGATGAAAAAATGAAAGAAGCCTTTACTCCAAAAGAAAAAAAATATTTGATGAACATTTATCTCGTCGCAAAAATACAATTAAACGCGTTACACGTAAATAACATTTATGGTGGCAATTTATGTACTTATTCCGATGAAAAACAATTTTTTTCATATCGTAGACACAATCAAACCGGCCGAATGGCCAGTTTGATTTGGTCTGATTAAAGCACGTATTTACATTTAACGCTTGAGATTGGCTTTATTTATAATTGCCTGAGTATCCTGATAGATCTGTTTCTGTTTCTGGGTCGGTGTCCTAGCAAAAAAACCTGGGCCAGCAAACAAAGGTGGCCTTCCCTTAAAATGATTTTTAAATTTCGTTCTTTCAGCAACAGATGAGTTAATCGGACCTTGAACCCGTTTGCTCGGCGATCTATTATTATGAGCATGAGCACATGTAAAATCATCGGGGCGTGGTAATGATTTGCTTGGCATAACGTTCTCCTTTTAATTACTTCTAAAAAATTGCAGATTTAGAAATATCGCTGAAAAAAATCACCGACTAAAAGGCGGTAACCACAACTCGCTTATTATTATTCTTTTATCTGCAGCGACTTAAAATTTATTGAGAAAGACTGTAAACGAATTTGTAACAGTGGCAAGAATTTGTCTCACAATCAAGAGATAAATGCTTGACACTTTGCTGCCTTTATCCTACTCTCACGCATCAATTGACCCCATAATAATTAACAATAAGAGAGCAAAGAAATGGCACTTGGTATTTCAGAGCCCATAAACGGCCTTAACAATTTTATTTCAAATGAACCTTCCGCTTTATCAGATGTAAACGAAAAAAGAAAAAAAGAACTTCAGATCCACCTATCAAACCTAAAAGAAAAAGAAATATATTGCTGTGGCTGCTTCAGATGGTAATTTAGCTAACAATTCAAGGAATCGAAAGAATGTTCTATAATAATAAAAAATCAGACTTACTCCAAGCCATCGAGCTCAGAAAGAAATCTCGCGAGCAACTCAATTCGTATAGAGAACAACTAAAAACATTACGACTACAGGAAAACGGCCGAGCAAAACTATGGAAGATGCTAGAATGCGCAGAAAGATCTGCAATAGAATCATATAAGTTTGCCAAGAAAGATCCGCAAATTTCAGAACAATTAGCCTATGTATATTATCAGATGGGCGACTTTTTATTGCATGAACAACCAAATTATAAGCCTTCTTTGGATAATCTGCGAGATGTTCTGAAATACCTCATAAAAGCGGAAGAACTTATTACAAAAACACATGCATTATTTGAATCGATTCAGGACCGCAAAAACAATTGCTTCTGCGATATCTCAATAAAGTGTCGGGTGGAATCTAATATTGCAGCAAAAAATGACAATCCTGTACAAGAACGAAGCTTATTAGATGAGGCTTATTTGGCGATTCAACAAATCGATTGTGGCTGGCTAAACAAACAGTTGCCGAGTCGCAAAGGTTTGCCGAGTCGCGAAGCTTTTTTCTATGATAATGCGTCGAGTGTATTAAAATATTTATCTGATTTCTATCGAGAAAATCCCCACCAAAGATTAGAGCATCTTAAAACCTCTACTGAATATGCAAAAAAAGCATCAAAAATGTCACTAGAATGTCGGATAGTCTATGCCTCTTCTGCTGATGTGCTCGCTTATTTTTTGGTAAAAAGCACCATGACAAAAAAGAAAGGTTCAGCTGAGCGCACTACTCTTCTTAAAGAAGCGTGTGAACTTATCAAAGAAGCGAACCAATGCTTAAATGATATTGGTGATAGCATCAAAAGAGATCAAAGCTATAATAGAATTAAAATCCATTTTCATGGTTATAATGGACACTTACAACTCGATTTAAAACAAAACCTTATCGCAGCAGAATACTTTAAAAATGCATATGAGTTCGAGAATGAGGTTGCAAACAAAGAAACTAATCTTGAACAAAAAACTAAATATCAAGCTGAAGCAAATGGTTACAAACATCTTCGGGGAGTTGCATTAACAAGACATATGACTTCTTTACATGCGGACCAAAGAACCGAACGCGCTGAAATTGCAAGAACCGCTGTTGATTTATTTGAATCACTGAATGAATTTAGAAAAGCGGGTTTAGTATGGTGCATTCTGGCTGATAAAATACGAAGTTATGATGCTTCTTATCATCAAGATGCTATAGATTACTATAGAGATGGCATTGCTCTTATCAAAAAAGATTATGCTCTACTTTACACTGAAGATTTCAAGAATGACAAATTTGAACAGACCATAAGACAAGCTGAGGAAGCTGAGACTCAAGGCAAATATAGCCAATCATTGGATTTATTTCGGCAAGCAAGACTTGATTTGATAAATTGGGGACAGAAAACAAAAAAAACATTAAACCATTTAACTCAACATGATGCTCCTAAAGTTCCTGTAGATGATGCTCATAAAAACATACCGAAACCTACTTCACAACCAACAACAAACCAATGGTCATCTGGCAGTAGCTTGGCTAAAAAATTAAATAACAATAACGCATCATCTAAGCCGCCAACGACGTTCTTTAAAATACCTAGTACAATGGATCCAGGTGCAAAACCATTTATTCCATCTACATTCAAACGTCTCTAGGTTGAAACGTCAGAGTACTCAGTAAAAATTTAAGGCGAACAGCAAGTATTTGGAAAAATTTAAATTTTTACTGAGTCATTTTAATGTGGCAGCCATACACTCGACATAAAAAGCTTGCTTTTTTCGTGACAATACTGTATAAATAAAACTGAAATCCTACCTATTTCCAAAAAAACTATTCAAATTATTTAAGAATATAATTAATACCAATAAGACCGGATTTTTGCATGCGTGCGTGCAAATCAGTGTAGCAAAAGCCGTACACAATAAAAAAATATTCCAAAGGAGATTGATGATGACATCAGAAATTATAAACCCCAGCATAGACCTTGAAGATTTTATCGCAAATGAACCAAATAGCCCGTTAAAAATAACCCGCAGCAGAATAGACTTATTTCAATATTATCTCGAAGTACTGTCTAAAGAAATAAATTCAAGCAATCAACTCATTGCTTCCAGAGCACTATATTACACGGCAAAATTTTATGCAAAATGTCCTAATACATGCAAACAAAATGATATTGAAGATAAAGTTAGAATAGAAAGGGCGATTAAATTTTATATTGAAGCCATGTCACAATCTAATTTAGATCCTCAGGTCGTTTCAATTCCTGTCTACCTTAGAAATAAATCTGAAATAGTTGGTCCGGGCTATAAAATCATCAATCAATCAACTGACACACTGGTTCCTTTTACTAAAGAAGCAAAAGCCGAATTAGAATTATCTCAAATATTTAAAATATGCATTATTGAGCTAGATGAAATATATCGTACTTTATTAAATAACAAAGAAAATAATTCCTACGATATAAACACCAACCCCCCTGTCATTTTCTCACAACTACAAACTCTATTAAAAAATGCAAAAATGAAATACTTAACGGACGATCCCAACTCGAAGGGGCTTATTGAAATGCTTCACAAGGATTCAAAAACTATTTTTGATCTGACTCATGTATCGATTGATCGAAAAAGATTACTAGCAATTAATATTGATGGGCCAAACATTATCAATTTGAATGAAACCGCAACTCCAATGGTATTACGTCACAGAATTCCCACTAGAAGCATGAGCAAAGATACTAAATCGCCAACCAAAGATTGCAAAAATGAGACAACAATAAAAAATCGATACTCTTGTTGTGATTATTTCAGCTTGAAACCGCTGTCAAAAGCGTTCTCGTGTTGATTTCTAGCAAAAAAATTATCTCGATTTAGAAGCAATTGAACATATTTAAGCTAATATTACCGACGCATAGCTGGAGAGTCTGCCAAACTATCAAATTCTTTAAGACAAGCTCCAATATTGCCAAAAATCTTAGGATTATCTAACTTAAGATCTTGCTGAAACTCTTTTTTTAAAGTGAGTGTATCTTGCTTAGATCCGAAGAACAGCGAACCTTTTTTATTAAAATTAACACAACCTTTTAAAACCACAGCAATATTCTGTGAAAGCTCCTGCATACTTTCTCTCTTTAGGATAAGCTCACGCCCTCTCGCTTCAATATCTGTCAAAGCACCTTTTAACTCCTTAAGAATTACTCCTGATAGTTCTTTCTGCTGGGGAAACTGCAAATTCTCTGAAAAGCTTGATGTTAATATTTGGATTGAATCATCAGTTATTTTTTTAACAAGTAATTTATTGATAACGCTTTGAAATTCCCTCTCGTCAAAGCGGTTTAATAATTTGCTGCCTTCCCCTGTGGGATCTGCATAAATTTGAAATGTTTGTGAGATAAGGTTATCAGCAGTATAATCGCTGGGTGAGCCAGACTCATCTATTACGACTAATTTTCCCGTTACTGTAAGTGTGGCTTGTGTGTGATCTTCATTAGCATAAATATCAACTACTGCATTACTGCTCGTCGAGCTTAGCCTCTGAACAAGAGGAGACATGGCATCATCGCCATATTTCAAACATATCTCAGCAATAGGTATTACCGCCTTATCTAATTCACTGAATTGGCAATCCTTTATAATATTTATTGGAACTACTTCACTCTTAACCGATTTTTTTAATGTAAGAAAAAAAGGCGCCAAGAATGCTCGTTCTTGACTACGACTATAAGAGCCCTCTAAACTCTCGGCATCCCATTGCCATTCCTGACCATTAATAATAGTTTTTACATTTAATTTTACAAATTCTCTAAAAAACTGTTGAATAACAGCATCATCAATATTCTCCAATGATTGTCTTGCCGATAAAAAATCTTCTGGCGTTTGACCGATTTTGTTTGGTGCAGTTGCCGAAGCACCCTTTGAAACCATAAAATCATACAGATCTTTATTGCCATGCTTGGCAACAAAATGCAGTGCTGTATTACCATCTTGTGCTGCATGCTTAACATCGGCATCTTTTCCAATCAAATCCTTTGCGATATCTAAAAGGTTTTCGCTGCATGCAATAATTAGAGCGGTGGAACCGTCTTCTAGGTACGCATTAATGCCTTCATCAATGCCTTCTTTGTTGAGACGATCTGCAAGACTAGGATCGTTTTTTTCTGCTGCTAATTTAAAATCGGTTAATTTCATTTTACGCCAAAGCCTTTTTTTACCGCTATATATAGTACAAACATAGTACAAAATTCACAAAATGCTATTAAACGCCTAATGAAACTTAGAGTGTGTTAAGTGCATTCACTGTATCTATTTGATTTTTAAGGAAAAAGTTGCAGCAAAAGAAAACATATTTTGTTGTACATTTTTGAAGAAATATAGTACATTTTGATCACATTTAGATCGGAAGGAAATAAAAAATGTTTAATAAGAACCCGCCAGAACCAGTGATTTTTCCAACAGAAATATGGCTTACAATCTTCGGTTTTCTTGATGAGAAAGAGCTACTTCCTGTAGCCAAGGTCTGCAAGTTCTTATGTTATGTCAGCCAACTAGATGTTTTATGGCGCCCTATGATTCATCGTGATATCAACAAAGAAAATCCTGATGATTTGAGATTATCTAACGAGTATTTAAAAAAAACTTATCATCGATTATCATTAATCAAACTCAACCAACTTTTCACTACCCTTTCAACTTTAGATGACGTCCCAACAAGAAAAGAACATTTTTTCCAGGGTCTTAAAAAAGCAAACCCTCACTACCAAGAAAAACTCGAAAAGCAATTTTTAACTGATCCAGAGTTTTTGATAGAATTATTTAAAGGCGGCGGATTTTATGCGCTAAAATATGCCCACCGGAATTATCCGGAGCGTTATACTGATAAAATCGTTGAAACAGTCCTAAGCCATGATGCACTTTTTAAAATGGTATTTTTTAATTTTCACTGTTCGCTCTTGGAATTTTGCGAAGAGATTCCAACGCACTCTAGCAAACTTTTAGATGCAATATTACAGAATGAGGAATGGTTTGCCCATATCATGTATCATGGACAAAAAGCCATTGACGATTTAAACGAAAAATTGCCTAAAGATTACGCGATCCGTTTTAAAAATAAATATGATCATCAAAATAGCATTAGTGATCACATCTATTCTCCAAGACACTGATAATAATTTAATTTTAAGCACAAAAACCTCCCAAAAATCACCAAAATGAGTTATCTTTTAAGTTATTAAAAGAAAGGCAATTTATGAATATTCTTAACAAAACTTTAATTATTTTAGGACTCATTGCTGGCCTACTTGGAACGGTTCAAACTGTACAAGCAAAAAGCAAACATCCTGCAATGAAGCAAATGCCACCGGCTGTCGTCAGTATTGCAAAAGTAAAAGAAATGAATTGGCAGCCATCAACAAAAGCCACAGGTTCGCTCGCTGCATTTAATGGCATTATGGTTAAATCAGAAACTTCAGGCCGTGTCACTAAAATTTATTTTAAATCAGGTGAGTTTGTTCAAAAAGGCGAGCCGTTAATCCAAATTTATCCCGATATTATCAAAGCAGAACTTCAAAAAGCACAAGCACAACTGAAATTAAGTCAACTTGATTATCAACGATCATTAAAGCTTTATGAAAAACGGTTTGTTTCAACAGCTGATTTAGACAAAGCTCGAACGGGAGTTTCCAGCAACGAAGCTCAAACTGCGCAACTTCAAGCTGAGCTCAATCAAGCGTTAATCAAAGCACCCTTCTCAGGACAGCTAGGTTTGCGACAAGTAAGCGTTGGTGACTTTCTAACACCCGGCTCTGAAATTGTTAATCTCGAACAATTAGATCCAATTCGCGTTGATTTCAGCATTCCAGAAATTTATTTAAGTCAATTGAAAGTTGGACAGACGGTGAGTGTAATTTCGCGTGCTTATCCAAACGATAAATTTGTTGGAAAAATTTATGCGGTTAACTCAGTCATTGATCCGGGCTCGCGAAGTTTAGATACGCGTGCATCCATCTCAAATAGTGAATATAAATTATTACCCGGTGCGTTTGTCGAAGTGAATGTTTTATTTGGCAGCGCTGAGCAAGTACTCGTTGTACCACAAACAGCTATTGTTTATTCGCCAAACAAAAATTACGTTTATAAAGTTGTAAGCAATAAAGCCGTCGAAACGCCTGTAAAACTCGGCAAAAAATTACCAAATAATTTGCTGATTATCACATCTGGTTTAAAAGCAAATGATCAAGTTGTTTCAGGCGGGCAAATTAAAATTCAAAATGGTGCCTCAGTCATGTCACCACAAGAAGCAGAACAAATGATGTCAGCAAAAACAAAAGGTGCAAAATGAGTTTTACTGATGTTTTTATTAAGCGTCCGGTATTTGCAACAACCCTCGCATTAATCATCTTACTTGTTGGGCTTGTTTCTTTGTCTCAACTAACCCTTCGCTTATTTCCTAACATTAGCCCTTCCGTCATTTCTGTGACGACAAGCTATCCTGGTGCTGATGCTAATCTCATAGAAGGATTTGTGACGACGCCAATTGAAAATGCTATTTCATCGATTGATGGAATCGATTATATCGAATCAAAAAGCACGCCAAGCCGAAGTCGCATCACTGTGCATATGAAACTCGGTTACGATATTAATGATGCGATGACAGATGTTGCGTCTAAAGTAAGCTCTGTACGTTGGCAACTTCCAAAAGACATTTATGATCCGACCGTTGAAAAAAGTGATCCAAATGCTCAGCCAATTATTTATTTATCTTTTTTAAGCAATACTAAAACGCCTGAACAAGTCACTGATTACTTATTGCGAGTTGTGCAACCTCAACTGCAAACATTAGATGGCGTAAGCCAAGCAGAATTAATGGGCCAACGGGAATATGCAATGCGCATATGGCTAAATCCGCAATTTATGGCAGCACATAACGTGACTGCTTCTGATGTGCAACAAGCACTTCTATCAAACAATATTCAATCAGCATCTGGATTAATTGAAGGAGAAGATCAAGAGTTCACGGTTTATTCTAATACAGACTTAAATAATGAAAAGCAGTTTAACAATATCCCTATTCGCACAGACAGCACAGGTCATACTATAAGAATTAAAGACGTTGGAAAAGCAGAACTAGGCGCGCCAGATGATCGAGTAACCGTATTAATGAACGGCATTCCAAGCATCTTCATTGGTATTATCCCAAAATCGACAGCAAACCCTTTTAGTGTTGCTCGTGAAACATTAAATATGTTACCAACAATTCAAAAGTACATGCCGAAAGGTATTAAAGCGACATTGTTGGGTGACATGTCAACTTATATTGCTTCATCCCTGAGAGAAGTCAGAGGCACTATTCTTGAAGCGTGCTTTTTCGTATTTTTAGTGATTTTCCTAATGATTGGATCATTTCGTGCCGTACTAATTCCAATGGTAACCATCCCTCTTTCTGTGATTGGTTCTGCGATATTTATGCATGTCTTGGGCTATTCCATTAACACAATGACACTGCTTGCTTTTGTTTTAGCAATTGGACTTGTGGTCGACGATGCAATTGTTGTGCTTGAAAATATTCATCGACATCTTGCAGAAGGTTTGCCGCCGGTGAAAGCTGCAATAGTTGGTGCACGAGAAATTTCATTTGCTGTTATTACTATGACTTTAACACTCGCTGCTGTGTATGCACCGATTGGTTTTACCACCGGCTTAACCGGAAAATTATTTTCTGAATTCGCTTTTACACTAGCAGGCGCCGTCATAGTTTCTGGTTTTTTAGCACTGACATTAACACCGATGATGTGTTCTAAAATTTATCGCAAAAATGAAAATTTTGAGAAAGGTATGCCTGGCGCTATTAACCGTATTTTTGTTCACATCATGGCTGGCTATAAAAAACTTTTATTACGCGTTATTAAAGCGAAATATATTGTATTGATTGTTGCGCTTTCGATTGTTGCATTATGTGGTTATTTATACCTTCAAATTCCTTCAGAGTTAATACCAAGTGAAGATCAAGGAGCCATCATTGGAATTGTTGCTGGATCAGGCTCTGCTAATTTGAGCTATACTGAACGGCAAACTGAACTCTTGGCGAAAATATATGATGGCATTCCTGAAATCGAAAACTATGGCATTATCAATGGCGTTCCAAATGGCGTAAGCTCTGCATTATCGTTTGTCATTTTGAAAGATTGGGATAAACGCAAACGTTCTGCAGATCAAATCATTAATAGCTTGTATATGCCAATGATGATGATTCCTGGCGTCCAAGCATTTCCCGTAAACCCCCCTCTTTTGCCAGGTGCTGGCGGTATGACACCCATTGACTTTGTTTTAAAAACGACAAAGAGCTATGAGTATCTTAACAAAGAATCCTGGAAATTTGTTGCAGCACTTAAAAAATGGGGAGGCCTTAGAAACATTCAAAATGATTTGCAAATTGACCAACCCCAAACAATTATTGATATCCATCGAAATGAAGCAGCGGATCTTGGAATACAGATGTCCGCCATTTCAGCAAGTCTTGGTATGTTCTTAGGCCAGCCTGAAGTAACTCGATTTAATATCGAAGGACGAAGTTATCAAGTTTTGCCTGAGCTCTTCCCTCAATTTAGAAAAACACCTGATTCTCTATACGATCTTAATGTTCGCACATCAAGCGGAAAACTGGTTCCATTGTCAAATTTGGTTACGGTAAAAGAAAAAGTCATTCCAAGAACACTAAACCATTTCCAACAATTACGTAGCGCAATTATCAAGGCTAATTTAACACCTGGTATGACACAAGGA
>SDBS01001405.1_pt1 | contig 24400 bp, 15 predicted proteins | sample 2277091 | NCBI WGS metagenome assembly SDBS01 (sample SAMN10404972, study PRJNA504765) | marine sediment metagenome | isolation source: marine sediment core GS10_PC15, 163 cmbsf | place: Arctic Ocean: Southern Knipovich Ridge | collected 2010
ATTGACTGAAATAAAAAAAACTGTAAAAAATGCCATAAAAGAGGATAAAGCTGCTATTAATGGAATTATTCATGTGGAAATCTTAGCATTTGCTTCGAAGGCGGAAGATTATGAAAACATTGACTCTGATTTTTCATCTTTTCACTGGTTTGATTTGGGAAAACATGAATTTAAACTTGCGGCAATCATGGGGAAGGAATTACGAGAGAAGGGAATAACTATCCCGGCAACAGATCTGATTATAGTAGCTTCTGCACAAACGTCTACTGCATCACTTTTACATTATGACAGACATTTTGAAATTATTGCATCCTGCTATAATTTTTCTACCATAAGCCCCCTGCATCAAGGGAAATAAATAATATTCTCAACGTTTGGATGTCTCAATAATGAAACATTTCATTTCAAAAATGAAACAAAATATTCCTGTAAAAATCCTGTATAGATAAGATAATGGAGATGATAACGATAAATTAATTATAACCGTGAAATAATTTTGCTGATTTTATAATAATCTTTTCTTTAAACAGCCGAAAACCGTTCGTTGAGACGGATTTTTTTTTATAATCTAACTGGCATCCTTTTTGCAATATAAATACTGTTTACATTTTTAAATGATAAGAACATAAATCCTGCCCTTTAAAATTAAGCAAGTGAACATAATTCAATTCTGGTTTTATTTATTAAAACCATAGGCGAGCAATGAAATCTCATAATGATTGGAAGTTTACTTGCCTATTTTTAAATATTTCAGGTGTATGAATCAGGGAAACTAAAAAAGGATTACTCAATGAAATCTCGTGTAAATGCCATTGCCATTTCCGATTTGAGTGGTAATCTCACATTCGTTAACCAATCCTTTATAAAAATGTGGGGCTACAGCAGCCAAAGTGAAGTTATCGGTAAATCTGCTGTAAGTTTGTGGTATTCTGAAAATGACGCCAAAAATCTTTTTAATGATTTGCAGGAGAAGGGCGGCTGGGATGGTGAAATAACCGCGAGGCTGAGAGATGGTTCGTCCTTTTCTGCCAGCCTGACCGTGAATATGATCAACAAAGATTCTAATGAAGATCACTGTTATGTATTTGTATTTTGCAGCCTTTCAGAGCACAGACAAAATGAGGAAGGCCTTCCTGGTGACAAAGACAGCCTTGATGTGATTGTGACAGACCATTATAAAGAATTAACCGGTACTCGAAAGGAGATTGGAAGGGAGTTCACAGGTACCTGTCTTGAATTTAAAAAAACCGTGGCAACTATATTATCCGCGTTAGCGGGTGTTCTGGATATTGATAGTAATATCAGAAATTCACTCAATATACTCAGGATTCTGTGTGGAGCCAGCAGCGCTTATATTTTCCGCTTGAACGAAGACAGCACTGCAGTTGATGTAATTGATAGCTGGTGTTCAGGAGATGTGGTTGCTGGAACAGGTAATCAAAAGAATATACTAACAGATATGGTTCCATGGTGGATGGAAAAAATAAAAAACGATGGCATGATATATATCGAAGATGTTTCAACACTTCCACCCGAGGCAATGGCCGAATTGGAAAGTATAAACGTTATAACTCAAAAAATTAAATCCATACTTGTACTAGCTTTACAGGTCAGGGGGAAACTATATGGATTTGTTGAATTTGAAAATGTTGAATTTAAAGATAAATTGAGTGATCACCATCAGGCGTTTCTGGGTACTTTTTCTGGAATACTGGGAAACGCGTTGGAGCGTAAACAGGCAGAGGAGGAAGCTGAAAAGTCCCTTTCCATTCTCCGTATGACCCTTGAATCAACCGGGGACGGGATACTTGTGTTAAATGGCGGAGGGAAGATAGTAAACTATAATCAAAAGTTCATTAAGATGTGGGGAATCCCTGAGAATATGAAAAGCCTTGAAGAAATGAGTGAAATAGCTCCATTTTTAACCGGCCAGGTAAAATGCAGGAGATTTGCTCATGAAGAAATAAATCAGGTCACACATGTATTGATTAATAAAAACTCCAATCTTATAGAATTCAGAGATGGAAGGATTTTTGAATGTTATTCAAAGGAGCAGAAAACCGGTGAAAAAACAACATACAGGGTGTTGTGTTTTCATGACGTTACAGGAAGCAGGCAGGCGGAATCAGAAACAAAACGTGCATACATTGAAATGAATCAAATATTCAACACATCGTCTGAGGGTATCTGTGTAATTAATAAGGATTTCATAATAATCAACATTAACAGGAAATTTTCTTCTATGATGGGAGTAAAAGAAGACAATACAAAAGGAAAACACTGCTACGAAATATGTCACTATCATTTCTGCCATTCACTGATTTGCCCGCTAATCAGGATCGTTATGGGCGAAAAGTCTGTTGAAATGGATGTGGAAAGAAAAGATGAAGGAGGTATAACCCGCTCCTATATTATGGCAGCAGCACCGCTGACATGGCCGGACGGACAGATGATCGGCATCGTTGTGAGTTACAGGGACATTACAGACCGCAAGAAGGCTGTTGTGCAGCTGGCCGAAAGGGAAGAGCTCTACCGTACTCTTGTAGAAACATTACCGGACGCTGTTATACTTGCTGATTTTAACTATAATATTCTAATGGCCAACACGCAGGGTGCACGATTTATGGGGTTTAATAGTGAACAAGAACTTATTTCAAATGGAAATAATATTCTTTCAATTATAGAAACGGAAGATCAAAAGCACATAACAGATGATCTACGGCTGTTTTTAATGACCGACAGTATAAGGAACATAGAAAAAAATATAATCAGAAAAGATGGATCTTCTTTTCCTGCTGAAATAAGATGCTCATTAACAAAAGATATGAACGGGCACCCTAAATCTACCCTTTTTGTAATAAGGGATGTATCCGATAGAAAGCGGGCCGAGGAACAGGCAAGGCTTCAGGAGGAAAAGCTGTACCAGGCTGATAAAATGGTGGCCCTGGGGACGCTTGTTGCGAGCGTGGCACACGAGATCAATAACCCGAATAATACAATATTTTTAAATACTCCGGCACTGAAGGAATCCTTTGAAAGTATAATACCAATTCTCGATCAATATTATGACGAGAATGGCGACTTTGTGATGGGTGGTTTGAGGTATACAGAGATGCGTGATAATATTTTTCAATCCTTTTCAAGGATCATTGAAAGCTCTCAGCATATTAAAACCATTGTTGAGGACTTAAAAGGTTTTACCCGTCAGGATACCTGCGGGATGAGACAAATTGATGTTAATGCTGTAATTGAATCTGTGGTTTCTCTTTTTTCAAATCAGATAAAAAGATATACAAACAACTTTTTAATAAATTACGGCAGAAGTTTGCCAAAAATAAGAGGTGATTTCCAGCGGCTTGAACAGGTAATTATCAACCTTATCCAGAATGCCTGTCATGCCCTTCAGGATAAACGGGAGAAGATTTCTATATCAACTCTTTATGATAGAGAAAAACAGGGTGTCGTTGTTGAGGTAAAGGACGAGGGGATAGGTATACCTGCGGATATTTTACCAAAGATAACGGAGCCTTTTTTTACGACAAAACGGGAATCAGGAGGCATTGGATTGGGGTTGCTGGTTTCTCAAAAAATTGTGAAAGAGCATGGCGGGAAACTTTACCACACTTCAGAACCGGGCAAAGGTACGACAGCCACTGTTTTCCTTCCTGATACCGAAATTAATCAAAATCTGTAACTATTCAGCTCAAAAGAGGATATGAAATAAAGAAGAAGAATTATACGGCTCTAAGTTGAAGAATAAAATAAGTTATAAAAAACTAGACTTTATAGTATTTACTTGATATCCTTACCAGTAATGGGAAAGGATACAAGGAAAAAGATACTCGATATCAAAAAAGAACAGGTGCTTGAACTCTATGAAGCAGGGCCTGATGCAGTTGTTTCATTTATTATGCATATTCAGGATTTGCTGAATAACTTGGGCTTGAAAGTAGAATCACAACAAAAGATAATTGAACAACTGGAGAGACGGATACAGGAATTAGAAGCGATCATAAAGAAAGATAGTCATAACAGCAGTAAACCGCCATCGAGTGACGGTTATAGGAAAAGGCCTGTAAAGCAGGAAAAGAAGAGTGGGAGGAAGCCCGGAGGTCAGAAAGGGCATGAAGGAAATACCTTACGGATGGTTTCCAATCCTGACGAGGTTGTGGTACACAGAGTGGGTGTCTGTGGGAGTTGTGGGAAATCGCTGAAAAGAGAAAAAGTCATTGAGTATGACAAGAGGCAGGTATTCGATATACCTCCAATCAAAGTAGAAGTGACGGAGCATCATGGTGAGATAAAAGCGTGTGCTAGATGTGGGAAGCTGAGCGCGGCTATTTTTCCCGAAGGGATAACCCACAAGGCGCAATATGGAGATCGGCTGAAGGCATATGCTGTGTATATAAAGAATTATGGGCTTTTGTCCTATGAGAGGGCAGCGGAACTGTTTGAAGATCTATTTTCGGTACCGTTGAGTCCTGGGACGCTGGTGAATATCGATCGAAACATCTCTGAACGGTTAGAAGGTGTTGCTGAGAGGATAAAGCAGAACATCATCGCATCCTCGATAGTACATTTTGACGAGACGGGGATGAGGATTGAAGGGAAGTTGCATTGGCTGCATGTAGCTGGTACGAATGAGTTGACCTATTATATGCCGCATCAAAAGAGGGGAAATGTTGCAACAGATCAGATAGGCATTCTTCCAATCTATGGTGGCAAAGCAATACACGATGGTTGGAAAAGTTATTTCAACTATGGCTGTGAACATGTTCTGTGTAATGCTCATCATATTCGGGAGCTGACCTTCATTTATGAGCAGTATGCCCAAAAGTGGGCAAAGAGCATGATTGATTTTCTGTTGGAGGTGAAAGAGAAGAGGGAGAAAACCAGACGGAGAGGATTTGATCCTGAACCGATCAAAGAATATGAGAACAGATACAGGAGAATAATTAAGGCAGGGATGCGGGCGAATCCCCCACCTGTTGAGGATACGCAGAGGAAGAAGCGTGGTCGTAAGAAAAAGAGTGAAGCTTTGAATCTGGTGGAGCGATTGAGGGAGCACGAGGAAGCGACGCTGTCATTCATGTATGATTTTTCTGTGCCCTTTGATAACAACCTGGCAGAACGTGATATTCGGATGATGAAGGTTCAGCAGAAGATATCCGGAACATTCCGAAGTTTTGAGGGTGCTTTATCGTTTTGTAGAATAAGGAGTTATATCTCTACGGTCAAGAAACAAGGTATGAATGTCATAGCAGCCATTCAGGATGCGTTTGCAGGGGATACTTTATTATCGCATTTGGTAAAGACATAGCTGAATAGTTACCAAAATCTAATAGATAAAGAGGCCATACTATGAAGTCTGTTCTTTTTCCGTCTCTACCTATTCTGGTTGTGGATGATGAAAAGAATATCCTGAAGGACATGGATATGATGTTTCGTTCCAATGGTATTAATAACATTATGACATGCTTCGACAGCAGGGAAGTTGTACCGGTGCTGTCAAAGAAAGACATTGGGGTAATATTACTTGATTTATTCCTTCCTCACATTTCAGGTGAAGAATTACTTTCAATGCTGAATCAGAACTATCCTGATATACCGGTTATTATCATCACAGGAAATAATGATGTAGAAACTGCTGTAAGGTGTATAAAATTTGGAGCTTCCGATTATATAGTGAAACCAATTGACAAGAACCGCCTGATCCAAATTGTAAAACGAGCTGTAGAATTACGTGAGCTGGAGCTGGAAAACATACAGTTAAGATCCTATGTTCTGTCCAACACCCTGAATCATCCTGAGGTTTTCTCCGCTATAGTAACAAACAACATAAAAATGAGATACATTTTTCAGTATGCAGAGGCTATCGCGAAGAGTTACAAACCTGTAGTGATTACCGGAGAGACCGGTGTTGGAAAAGAATTAATAGCCAGGGCTTTACACACCCTAAGTAAACGCATAGGAAAATTCATTCCTATAAATGTGGCGGGTCTGGATGATACTCTTTTTTCGGATACTCTTTTTGGTCACAGGAAGGGTGCTTTTACCGGGGCCGGTGAGGCGTTTAAAGGCCTGGTTGAACAGGCGGCAGGAGGCACGCTCTTTCTTGATGAAATCGCGGATCTCAGCCATGTTTCACAGGTTAAGCTTTTAAGACTTTTACAGGAGCATGAGTATTATCCTCTCGGGTCGGATGTTGCCAGACCAACAGACGCAAGAGTAATCACTTCCACAAATGAGAATCTCAGACATTTGCAGAAATCCGGGAGGTACCGTAAGGACCTCTATTACCGGCTCTGCACTCATCACATTCATGTACCGCCGCTTCGTGAGAGGCTTGACGATTTGCCGCTTCTTGTGGATTATTTCCTGGAGGAAACCTCCCGTTTACTGAACAGGAAAAAACCGGCTGTGCCAAAAGAGTTATTAATACTTCTGTCTACTTACCAGTTTCCCGGAAATGTAAGGGAACTTCAATCCATGATATATGATGCTGTAAGCAGTCATGGTTCAGGTAAACTCTCGCTGAACGCGTTCAAATCTTATATGAATAAAGAAAATGAGCCTGTTAAAGGGATTTCACAAGAGGTGCCGGCAGATGAGAATTCATCTGTTTCATTTCCGGAAAGGCTTCCAACAATAAGGAAGCTGGCAGAACAGCTTGTCATAGAAGCCATAAGGCGTACACAGGGTAACCAGTCGATTGCCGCCCGGCTCCTTGGTATATCACAGCAGGCATTGAGTAAACGTTTAAAACAGATAACTAATTGACTTAAACCCGTGGTATAAATGTTACAACTTAAGTTGTACCCTTATCATTAGTAATTTGTTTTTAACTTACTGATATATATTTAATTACATAAAAAGATCCTGGATGCCTACAATAAAAGTTGTATAACCCGGCTTGTTTTTTTCACTAATCAAAAACCTAACTTAAATCAGGCTAATGAGTTAAATAAAAAGATAATATTTGGTATAAGATTTGCTTTTATTGTCTATATAAAAAATTATAAATAAGACCTTATTAATGAAATTATTGAAGCCACTATGAAAGTTGCAAGGGGAGACTATTCTGTCGAGGTTAAGCTTTCAGACAAAAAGGATAATGAGGAAAGGGGAGTGGGAAAAGAGGGATTGGAGGAGGGCAGTGCGGCCCGATTGACAGCCTGAACTGCAAAAAAATCAGTACTTAAGGAGGGTTTAAAATGGATAATGTGTTAAAAAAATCAATCAAAAAAAAAAGGGGACAGATTTAAAAGAAATTAATACCGGTTTAAAACAACCAGACATCCTGGTGATAAATGATAATTTCAGTTTTTTAAATCTTATAAATTTCATCATAGATATGAAGGGTATTACATGTTACAACTCGAGAAATATGCACGAAACAGAATATTTCCTGAATAATAAAACATACGATATCGTTTTTCTTGATTTAGAGTTGCGTGATGGCTCAGGATTTAAGATTTAAAAAAAAATTGTACGTAATTCTCCTCAAACCCTTGTTGTGGTTTTTACCGGAATGGATGCTGGTGATATTATAAATTAAGGCTATTCGAAATGGGGCATATGATTATATTAGAAAACCTTTTACTGTCACGCTTTTTCAGAAACGCCTGGAGAAAATTATCGAGGAATGGAAATCCAGGGCTTTAGTTTTATATTATCAGGGCTATCTGGAAGGAATCGTGGAAAAGCTGACAGCTGAAATGGGTCAAAAGCCCGGTCAGACTGAACATTTATACGATGAGATCGTTTTAAATATTGGCGCTGCATTTGATTTGCAGTATCCGGAGACAAAAGAGCACTCACACCGGGTTTCTGAAAACAGTATACGGTTAGGTAAGAAATTGGGACTTTCAGAATCACAGATAAGAGATATCAAATGGGGCGCTTATCTCCATGATATAGGAGAAGTCTGTATTTCTGCAGCAATCCTGTTAAAATATAAAGGTCTTATTCCAGCGGAAATGAACACTGTGATGGGCCACCCTGCTATTGGCTACAGGATGATCAGGAATATTGATTTTTTGACAGGTGCGGGGGAAATATTAATGTACCACCATGAAAAATATAATGGCGAAGGGTATCTGAAAAGGCTGCAGGGAAAAGAGATACCCCTAGCCGCGCGAATATTTTCCGTTATTGACACCCTGGATGCGATGACATCAGACCGCCCCTACCGGAAACCTTTGCCGTACTCTGCGGTTGTGGAAGAATTAAAGACTCTCTCAGGGGCCCAATTTGACCCTGAAATTGTTGAGCGATTCCTGGAGATACCTGAATCAGCATGGTTGATTAAACCAGTTTGAAATAAATATGCTCTTAAAATGTTTAACCTTTCTGTAAAATTAGAGAGTATGGAAAATGATTAAAAAAAAAGAGGGATAAAATATGGCTACAGTATCAGGAAACGCAGTTCACAATAGCTTGCGAAGTTATCACGCTGAAACGACTTCACCAGAAGTTATTAAAGTACTGGAGGCTCTAATCGATGAAGTAAGCCGCATTTCGAAATTTGCTGAAATAGAATTGTTTGAAGTTCCAGGGCATAAAAAAGTAAGACAATTTACCGAAAAAAACCGAAAGTATTATCTTGGGTTGCTGGATGAGCGGCTCTCCTCGGATGAAATGGGATTTGTATATGAAAAAAATCTGAAGGCTGTAATATCGCTTGAGCGCCTGGCCCGTCGGTATAAGAAAGGGGATGATATACAGTCCCTCCGTGAAATTGTGCGACTGCTGGTTGCAGCATCCGGGCATGACATTCATGATGTGAGAAACCGTGCCAGTGTCATTCTCGAACGGATACTGTCCCCCAAGGAGTATGACGCGCCCCTTGTGACACAATTTATTAATGTCAGGCCCCTGAAAACGCACCGTTTTGAGTTTGATCTGCCTGGGGGGAAGGCGGGTTATTTCTTAAGAATTTACAGGAACAGCCTTTCCCAGGATTTCACTTTGGAGAAGGACCTTGATTTCATCGATCTGGATCTCTGTCATGATAATGAAACCGGGCGCCATACCGCAGACTACCTCTTTGATGAGCCCGGGCATTACGACTACCTTGTTTACAGGAAAACGGGGAAGGGGGCCAGGTGGCTGTTACAGAAGGGGTGCAGCGGGAGGGTCAATGTTATTCCTGAAATCAGCGGCCATGTTGTTCTTGAAATATTTCCCGATATACACGGGCACACAAGAATGTACTGGAAGGATAAAACGGGCCACCCGGGTCTTGTCTACAACGAGAATGGTGAGATTATCCGGCTTGGGAAGTTTTCGGACATCACTGCTCATCTAAAAGACCTGAAAGAGCGTTACAGGATCACGGCGCTCTATTTACTCGGTGTGCAGAAACGGGGGAGCAACAGGGAGGATTGGGCGCCTGAAGCCACATCCCCCTCTCCATTCTCACCCATGAGTTTGACTGAAATTGAACCGTCACTGGGAGGTGAGGAGGAATTCAAGGAGCTTGTGGAAAAGGCGCACGACCTTGATGTGAAGGTCATAGTTGACATGATCCCGCATTTAAACAGGAAGAGCGTCGCGGTGTCCGACGATTACGTCGTGAAATGCTACGATGATGATGGAAATCTGGTGGCAAGGGCCTCCACGGATGGACGGTATGGAAGCTGGAACGACGGCAAGCTGCTCAACTATAGAAAGTTTGAGGTGTGGGAGTTTATAGCCCGCTCTATTCTTACATTAATAGACAGATACGACATCGACGGCATACGTTTTGATTCAGCCCACGCTGTGCCCATCATGATGAAAAAGAACAACTACCCCTATTTCTATGGTAAAAAAAGATCCCGTGAAGAGATGGTGGAAGGCACGATAATTGTGAACGACAGAGAGGATGAGCACTTCATCACAACAGGATACTTTGACTCCGTGTGCAGGGAGACGATCGCAAATCCTTTTCATTACTATCTCATGCTTGCCATCCAGAGAAAGCTGAGGGATAAAAAGAAACGGTTCTTTATTAACATTGCTGAATGCTACTGGGGACGTGAGCGTTTTCTCACACGAACCGGCATAATACCCTACAATTCAGCGCTCTTTAAGATATGCGAAAGCATCATTCACGGTAAGGCGGATGTACGCGAGATCTACCACCTCTATGACAGCTACTTCCCGCAGGTCCTTCCGCCCGGCACAGAGCTGCTCGGTATTTTAGGAAACCACGATGAGCGCCGCGTCCTGAATACCTTCGGGCACCTGGGGCTGAGGGCGGCGGCAATGCTCACCTCCTTCATGAGCGGTATTATCATGGATTATGAGGGAAGCGCCGAAGGTGAAGGCTGGAAGGTCTACCTTGACAACATTTATGTGAACTGGAACCGTTTTGAGTCGGCATCTCACCGCGGGTTTGAGCGGTTTTACAGGGAGCTGTACAGTTTTCACAGGGAAAGCAGTGGCAGGGGACACCTTATATGGGCCAACAACAATATGGTGGCCGCGGCCGTAAAGTTCACCGAAAACGGCGCCTGGATCGGGGCCTTCAACTTCTCGGGCAGCAACCAGCCGGTTTCTCTGCAGTTTGATAATCCAGCACTGCCTGTTGATGATTCTGCCTTTTACAGGGTTGTTGATCCGATGTATTCACCTGTTACGGGCCACTATAACTATTACACGGGAAAAGAGCTTCGTGTTTCAAAGCTGCAGACAGTTGTCTCCTATACTGACCGTGTGAAATTGCTGAAGCTCGAGATCGTATCGAATCCACGGGAACTTTACCATGATTTTTTAAGGGACTCGTTTTTCCGCCTCTGCGCGATAAATGATGATTCACATTTTAAATCCAATTTTTCATTCCTTGAAATCGCTTCACACTCTGGTTCTTTTGATAATTTTTCGAAATTCGTTTATGAAAACCTTATCCCTCTTTTCAAGGATGAATACCGCCGCTTTCTTGATCTTGGTTTAAAACGCGCCCTCTACCATATTTTTAAAAACGGAATGATACCTGTCGGTGATGTGCTGGAATATATTGACCTGCTCTCACATCATAAAAATAAAGAGTTGAGGGAACTGGGTATATATCTTAAGCATAATAACAAACGAGGTCCTCTGGTGTTTTTATCCCCTGAGGCCCGGCCTTTCTCCAGGGAAGGCGGCCTGTCAAACGTGGTGTACGAATTACCCCGGGAACTGGCAGGTTTCGGAGAAGAAGTATATGTGATTACGCCTCTATATAAGAATGGTGAGGCGAGTTCAGCGGTTAAAAAATACGGCATTACTTATACGGCTATCAATGTACGGTTCAGATTACAGGACAAAGAGTATGAAGTTGGCGTACACCGCGGTGTTGTGAACGGTATTAATTACTACCTTCTTGATCACCACGAATTCTTTGATGGGCTTTACTGGGGATATACTGCTGAGGAAAAATTGCGGAGGCGGATTGCCTTTGCGCGTGCCGGAGCGGAAGTAATTACAACTTTCGGTTTACACCCCCTGTTTACCTTCACCAATGACGCTTTTGCCGGGATCTTTAATGGAATTGTGCGCGCCGACAGGGTCTACTCGTCAAATCCGAATTTTAAGCGCACTACCTTTTTTCACATCATTCACAATGTGGGATGGCAGTATTTTGATTCCTACAACCGTTATGAAAGAGGGTTTGACCTGTTCAGTCTTTTTAATCTCCCCCATTCTCATGCCTTTGATTTTTCAGATCCGGCTTATTCTGACAGGATCAACTGTATGGCTGCCGGGGTACGCTTTGCCGACCATGTTTTAACGGTAAGCCCTTCCTACGCGAAACAGATTGAAACTGAATGTGAAGGGCTTGAGCGACTGCTGAATAATGTGACAGGTATAAGCAATGCTGTTGGAAGTGATTTTTTCGTCAGGGCAAAGCAGAGGTTTGAAAATTCCGGATTTGTCAAAACTTACTATCCTGAGCTCCTTAAATGTCTCCGTAGAGATAAAGAATTAAAGGAAAAGATTGAAACCCGCTACCCTGAACTGCTTCAGGGATCACACCATTGCGAGTCGGTAAAGAATAAAATAAGGAGAGAAACCCTTGTCCGGGTAAGAAACAAGCTGCTCCTGCAGATTCAGCGCGGATTAACTGTTGATCCTGATAAGGTGCTTTTCACCATGATACACCGGATTGTTGAACAGAAGGGGTTTCAACTGCTCCTTGAGGCATCGGAAGGTATATTTAAGAACCTGGGTTATCAGGGCATAATAGGCGGGCCATTGGCCCCCTGCGATAGCAGGGGAGAGGAGTTCGCGCGCGGATTGATGCGTCTGAGAAACTACTATCCACGGAGTGTCTCCGTAAACATTGGTTTCCAGGATGTTGGCATCCCCCTTCTCTGCTCTGATGTGTTTATCATGCCGTCGCTTTACGAGCCCTGCGGCATAGCGCAGCTCGAGGCCTTTTCGTGCGGGTGCCTTGTTGTGGCCCGGGCCACAGGAGGTTTGCGTGACACGGTGCATCCTCTGAGGATTAAAGATGGTGTTATTGAAGGGAACGGGTTTCTCTTTGAAGAGTTTACTCCACAGTCCTTTTACGATGCCCTGGAGAGGTGTCTGACCTTTTTCAGGCAGGCTGATGAAGCCATTTTGTATGAAGCCCGCAAAAATGCCGGGAGCTTCGTCTGCTACTGGGATAAGTCAGCCAGGCGTTACATAGAAGAGATTTACTCAAAAAAAGAGATTATCAGAGAGGAAGTTGATAGGATCGCATATTAGCGGAGCTGTAAAATGTATACATTTGAATCAGATAAACGCCATACGGATGTTGGAGACATCACGAAAAAAACCGCGTAAAACGTACAAAGGAAAATTTATTAACGGATAAAAAACTTCCGGACGACTTACAGCGGAAATTTATAAATATTTAAAGCAAGAAGGATACAACTTCAGTTGTATTTTAACTAAATGTTGTACACTTCTAACTTAAAGTTATACAGTGAATTATCCAGAATATCTATATAATCCTACAACAAAGGTTGTACCCTTTATAGATTTTAATTCTTACTCATTTAAACCTAATTTTAAGTCAAACAATGAGTTAGATCAAATAATCATTTCTGGCATCCAATTTGCTATAATCTATAATACTGGTTAATGGTCAGGTGAAAGATCAGTTTGTACATGCTTTGTATATATAAAAAGTAAACCCCCAGTATATTAATATTGAATGTATCTACTCATTAAGGTGAAGAGATTCGTTATGCATGCCGACTTGAGGCTGATTGTTGCTAAAAGCCATGCAGTAAGGGTTATTCAATTAATTAAAGAATTATATCTTTACAAGAGGAGGATATTAACAAATGGGTAAAAAAATTCTTATAGTGGATGATGCAACATTTATGAGAACCATGGTAAAGGACATTCTGGTTCCAAAAGGGTATGAAATCGCAGGTGAGGCAACAAACGGAAATGAAGCCATGCAGAAGTATGAGGAGCTTAAACCCGATCTGGTGACAATGGACATAACGATGAAAGAGAAGGACGGCCTTGAGGCAGCCAGGGATATATTATTGAAGTATTCGGATGCCAGGATCATCATGGTAACTGCGTTAGGGCAGGAAAAGATGCTTGTAGATTCTATCAAGCTCGGGGTTAAGGATTTTGTGGTAAAGCCCTTTAAACCGGAAAGAATAATTTCAGCAGTGGAAAAGGCCCTTGCATAGGGTGAAAACCAATTATAAAAAATGGAGGAAGGGAGATGAAAGTAAACGCGAAGTTTGTAAACCCTTTTATAGACGCGGGGATGAATGTTGTAAAACAGATAGCCGGTATTGATGTGAGGCGTGGGCATCTTGCCTACAAGGGGAAGCCTGAGCCTTCATACGGGGTATCGATCATAATCGGGGTGTACGGGTACCTTACGGGTCAGGTGGTATACAGCATGAAGACAGAGGTAGCGGACAGGCTTGTGGATAAAATGCTGGGTGGAAGCAAATCTCCTCAGGAGAGGAAGATACTGTTTGTGGACACGCTCGGGGAGCTTGCGAACATGATTACAGGGAACGCTACAGGGATACTCAGCGCCAAGAAAGATTTAGCGCTGAAGATAACGACGCCTGCGATTGTGATAGGGGACAATTTAAACATAAGTCTTGTGACGCAGCCCACACTGGTGTTAGGGCTTTACACACAGTACGGGCCGATAGAGATAAGTGTCGCTCTTGAGGAACAGGATGTGCTGAGTGAGGTCGGAGAAATGACGGGAGCATTGCGGGAAGTGTAAAGCTCGGGGGCACTCCATGTTTTTCTACCAAACATGCAGGGACGCTGTTTGAAAAGATAGAGGAGGAGGTAAGAGGCATGAGCGGAACATGGGAAGTGAAAGAAGAATACCGGGGCATATTTCTGGAAGAGTCGCAGGATCAAATACAGGAATGGGAGGAAAGCCTGTTAGAGCTTGAGAAGGATTCAGGAAACAAGGAGCAGATTGACAGGATGTTCCGATCGATACATACATTGAAGGGTTCCGCCGGTTTTGTGGGGTTTGAGGAGTTGCAGAAGATGACGCACGACCTGGAATCAGCGCTTCAGTATGTGAGGGATGAAGGACTAAAGCTTTCACCCGGGATGATTGAGATATTATTTGAAGGACATGATTTTGCAAAAAGGATGATAGAGGCGTTTTCCCTTGATGAGCCGTTTGACGAAGATATAGATGGATTTATTGCTAAAATTAAGTCTGTTGAAGGCGGAAACGCAGGTGAATCTCCGGATATGGAAGTTGAGTCAAAGACCGATGCCGCAGAAAACGGTGACGAGACAGAGAGCGGCGCCGAAGATGCGGGACCTGAACCCAAAGGTACCCTTTACCGTGTAGGAATTGAAGTTGATGTTGAAGGAAAAGAGGCATTTTTACGCTCACTCCTTGTGCAGCAGAGGCTTGAAGAAGCCGGCAAGGTGATTAAGGTTATACCTTCTCTTGAAGACCTGCGTGTAAGGGGTACTGAATTCAAATATGAAGTTCTTGTGAAAACTGAGAAAACAGCTGAAGAAATAGAGAAGTTCTTAAGCTTAGACCAGATCAGAGTGACGGGAGTTGATGAGGCAAGCGAAACTGAACAGAAAGATAAAACCGGGCCTGAAGATACCGGTGAACAGGAAAAGAAGGTTAAAACAAAAAGCGGTTCGAAAGTAATAAAAGCGGAACAGGTTGTAAGAGTACCTGTTGAGAAGCTTGATGTAATGATGAATCTTGTTGGAGAGCTTGTTATACAGAACTCGGGGTTTATCTCGACGACAGGAGAACTCAGTGAGCAGTATGGAAGGACAGGGTTGATTCTCGATTTAGAGGAAAAAACCGAATCTCTTGCAAAAATAGCCCGTGATCTGCAGGATGCTGTTATGAAGGTGAGAATGCTGCCCGTTGCTACTGTGTTCAACCGCTTTAACCGGGTTGTGAGAGATCTCGCAAAAGACAGGAACAAAGCGGTAGAGCTTGTGATATACGGGGAAGAGACAGAGATAGATAAAAAGGTAATAGACCGGATAGGAGAGCCGCTTGTGCACCTGGTCCGGAATGCGGTGGATCATGGAATAGAGACAAGGGAGGAGCGCGCCATCTCAGGGAAAGATTCTGTGGGGCATATAAAACTTGGAGCGTACCAGGAAGGAGACCATATCTGCATTGAGGTATCTGATGACGGGAAAGGGCTCGACCGTGAGAAGATAGAAACTAAGGCTATTGAGAAAGGACTATTAAAACAGGAAGATGCCGGGCGGATGGATGATGAAGAGATATTTAAATTTATATTTCTTCCCGGCTTCAGCACCGCGGCGAAAGTGACTGACATATCCGGCCGTGGTGTCGGCCTTGATGTTGTAAAGAGAGCTGTTGATGAGATGGGTGGAGTGGTCAGGATAAAATCGGAAAGAGGAAGAGGGACCGTAACGACAATATCACTGCCCCTCACAATGGCAATTATTATGGCGATACTTGTTGAAACATCAGGTGCCCTTTTTGCCATACCTTTATCATCCGTTAATGAGGTGATAAAGGTTAAAAGATCCGAATTTCACTCGGTAAGACAGAGTGATGTGATAAAGTTAAGGGACGAAGTTGTATCAGTGGTTGATTTGAATGAGATACTGGAGATTTCGGACAGCAAAGTTTCCGGGATGCAGGAAGAAGAGGATAGAGAGGTCCGAATTGTGATAGTTTCCTACGGTGGGAAAAAGGTAGGGATTGGTGTCGATAGACTTCTGGGGAATGAAGAAATAGTGATTAAGTCATTAAGCAGGCATTATAAGGAGATAGAGGGAATGATCGGGGCATCGATTTTAGGAAACGGCAGGATTGCTCTTATTCTGGATGTTGAGGCAATGGTAAGCAGGTACTATAGAGATGAACTGGTGAGTCATACCCGCTCAAGCGTGAAAAGTATTGACACAAAAGTCCGTAAAGACGTACCCGGAGAAGTAAAAATTGAGGATACCTTTGAAGTTGAGGAGGATAGGTCAGAGGAAGACGAAGAAGAAGAAGAAGAAGAAGAACAGCTGGACATACCCAATGAGGATGAAGGGCCGGGGGATGAAGAGGAAAAAGCTGAAGATGAAAATTCTTCATTAAATCTTGGTGTTGCACAGCGAGAGGCAATAGAGGAGATAAATACAGCCGGGGCTATAACCGCGTCAATGTCAATGACACAGTTCATGAACGAGGATATCCGGGTAAGTTTCCCTGAGACAAAAATAGTGCAGTTGAGTAATGTTGCCGAAAAGCTGGGCGGTGAAGAAGCACCGGTAGGGGGTATCTTTGCTAAAATTAAAGGTGATATTTCAGGAGGGCTTCTCCTTGTTCTGCCGATGGAGCAGGTGTTCGTTTTTAGTGATTTGATTTACCGGCGGGAAACCGGGACCACAAAAGAGATTACTGAAGATGAGATGTCAGGACTTATAGAGATGGGGAATATTCTTTCCGCGTCATTTATCAGGGCGATGGCCGATACAACAAAGTTAGCAGTGAACCAGGATGTGCCTGAAATGAGCATGGACATGTGCCTCTCTGTTATAGATTCAATACTCGCCCGTTTTAACCAGCCCGGTGACCGGATACTGCTGACAGAAGCGGAGCTTTATTACAGTGAAATGGAACAGGCTGTGTGTCATTTGCTGCTGTTTCTTGATCCTGACTCGATGGAGAGATTGGGAGAGGCTCTTGTAGGAGAGGTCCGTGAAGAGGTTGGAGGCCGGAAATGAACGGTGCGATACAGGTAGTGAAGATGGCCGAGATAAGTGTGGTGAAACACAATGGAGACGGGCCTCATGTGCAGCTTAAAACAACCCTGGGATCATGTGTAGGAATCATCCTATCTGATCAAAAGATGAGGGTACACGGGCTCGCGCATATCATGCTTCCCGAGAAATTAAACAGAGACATGACAATCGGGAAGTACGCTGATACCGCGATTCCAGCTCTTCTTACTGAGATGAAGGAGAAGGGCGCAGTACAGAAGAACATCAAATCGTACCTTGTGGGAGGCGCCTGTATGTTCGGGTTTAACGATGGAACGGGGATTACCGCGATCGGGGACAAGAACGTCGGGGCGGCCAGGGAAATACTCGGGTCCCTTAAGATACCTGTTGTTTTCGAGGAAACAGGAGGAAAAACCGGAAGAACGATCACGTTTAACGGAGAAACCGGAAAAGTTGCAGTGAAGACTCTGCAGAAGATAACAATGAGAAAGGATAATTGATGTTAAAAACCGGTTTTATTGTAATTCCAGCGTTAACTGATAAAACATTTGACAGCTTTAAAAAACTGATCTACCGGGAAACCGGGATCTTCATGAGGAACAGTAAGCGTATTCTTGTATCGAACAGGCTGAGAAAGCGCGTAACCGCCTTGAAATTAAAGGGATATGATGACTACTACCGCTATTTAACCAGCACAGCGAAAGGAAAGAAAGAGATCCCGAATTTCGTCGATGCTCTGAGTACAAATGAAACGTATTTTTACAGAGGAGATAATCAATTCGAGGCACTTAAGCAGGTTATTTTGCCCGGACTGTTTAAAAAGCAGTCAAAGATAAAGGTGTGGAGCGCGGCCTGTTCGACCGGTGAGGAGCCCTACACGATCTGCATGGTAATTTTAGAAACAGCAGGGATGTTGTGGAAGGGAGAAATAGAAATAATCGCGACTGATATTAACACTGAAGTCATTGAAAGAGCAAAGGAGGGCGTTTATAGCGGGCGGACACTCAAGTTTGTATCTGATGCATTGATGAAGCGCTATTTTGATGATCTGGGTAATAAAAAATTCAGCGTCCAGAAGATACTGAAGGAGAAGATCCGCTTCAAATGCCACAATCTGCTGAAAGACGGGCCGCCCGCGACAGGTTTTGACATCATTTTTTGCAGGAATGTGATGATCTATTTTGACAGGGAAACCCAAAAGTCCATAGTCGATAACAGTTTCTATAAAGCTATAAAAGCTGATGGACTTTTATTTATCGGTCATTCAGAGTCCCTTATGGGTAAAAGTGACCGTTTTAAATACGTTCACTTAAACAAGGCTCCGATATACATGCCCGTTGGTAAAAATTGAGAAAGGAAGACAGATGATACGAGTCCTGGTTGTTGACGATTCACCTCTTGTAAGGAAAATAGCTTCGGACATAATGGAGAGTGATCCCGGTATAACAGTCACTGCAACCGCCTCAAGTGGTGAGATCGCGCTGAGAAAGCTGGATAAGGTCGATCCCGATGTTGTAACGATGGATATTGAAATGCCGGGGATGGGGGGGCTTGAGGCAATAAAGGAGATTATGTCAACAAGACCGACACCGGTTATTGTTGTAAGCGCGCTGGCACAGCGGGGCGCGGAACTTACAATGCGGGCGCTTGAGGCAGGGGCAGTTGATTTTATTCCAAAGCCGACGCACTCCCTCTCAGGCGGTATCACGGACATTGCAGTTGAGCTCATCGAAAAGGTGAAGTACGCAAATAAGATAAAAGTAAAAAAAATTGAGCGCCCGAAGGAAGAAGAGGTTGAATCGGTCCCGCAAAAAGAGGAACCACCTTTTAAAGAGGTGAGGTTCCGGGCTCATGATAAATTTGATCTGGTAGCTGTTGGAACATCAACAGGAGGTCCTGTTGCATTGAAAACAGTCCTCACCCAGCTTCCCGCGGATTTTCCTGTTGCTGTTGTCGTTGTCCAGCATATGCCGCCTGTATTTACAAACGCGTTCGCCAACCGGCTTAATTCTTTGTGCAAAATATCTGTTAAAGAGGCGGAAGATGGAGACTTTATCCTGCCGGGAAGAGCATTAATCGCGCCCGGAGATTTTCATATGACCGTTACACGTTTCAATACAAAACCGAAGGTACTTCTGCAGCAATGGAAGCCTGTTTCAGGCCACAGGCCTTCTGTTGATGTGCTGGCCCATTCAGTGGCCCGCGAATACGGAAGCAAGGCCATAGGGGTTATTATGACGGGAATGGGAAAGGATGGCGCTGACGGTATGGCGGAGATAAAGGAAAAAGGGGGGCATATAATTGCCCAGGATGAAGGGTCTTCGGTCATATTCGGGATGAACAGGGAAGTGATCAGGAACAGGGACGCGGATGAAATTGTTCCTGTTTATGATATCCCGAAAAGGATTATCAACCAGCTCAGGATGACAGAACGGACCTGAAAAGAACTGTGAAAGGGGAGAGAACACCATGAAAATTTTAGAAAGGTACAGTTTTGAGCATCTGATAAATAGAAGCGCGGACATGGTTTTTGAACGGATAGAAGAATTACTGGATGAGAGAGATGATTTTTGTCAGTGTAATGATTGCGTTCTTGATCTTATCGCTTATACATTAAACCGGGTTACACCGCTCTATGGCACTTCACTGCTGGGCCCGCTTCATCCAAACAGGGAAAAAGAGAAAAAAGTACAGATAGAAATTGATCTGGCTATCAAGGCCGGGATAAAAAGGATTACTCAGCACCCCCATCATGAAGGTGCAGAAAAAACTGTACTTGTTCAGAAATAAGAAAAAAACAGTGTGAAAGTGAGGAAATGGTAATGGAACCGATTTTGGGAATAGATTTTGGTACCACAAACTCAGCAGTCGCGTTGTACAGAATGGGAAAGCCTGTTACACTGCCAAATGAGTACGGTGAGAGGATTATTCCCAGCGTGGTGTATATTGCAGATAATGGGGATATTTATGTGGGAGAGCCGGCAAAAAATGTGGGGATTTTACACGTAGATTCAACTGTACAATCTGTGAAAAGAGAATTTGGGACCGCATTAAAGCATTTTATTAATGGTGAGAATTATACGCCGGAAAGGATCGCTTCCTTTATTTTCGGCACACTCAGAAAAACGGCAGAACAGGACAGCGGCCGGGTGATAAAAAAAGCAGTCGTCACTGTTCCGGCATATTTTGATGATAAAAAGAGGCAGTCAACCAGGAAAGCCGCACAATTGGCCGGCCTTGAAGTAGTGAGACTGATCAACGAGCCGACTGCTGCCGCCCTGGCTTATGGGTTAAAAAGTGAGAATGAGGGTCTTGTACTTGTTTTTGATTTAGGGGGAGGAACTTTTGATGTATCGATTCTTGAGATTAATGCCGGCGTATTTGAGGTCCTCACTACACGGGGGGATACACGTCTGGGCGGGAAGGACTTTGATCAGAAAATAGCAGAGGTGATGATTGAAAGGTTTAAAGACGAGACCGGGATCGACTTGAAAAAAGACAAGTTTGCGCTTCAAAAGGTCTATGAAGAGGCGGAGAAATCAAAAAAACTGTTGTCTGAACAAAGAATAGTAGAAATAGAAATACCCTTTATAGCGGCAGATGAGAGCGGGCCGCTCCATCTTTCAACACGTTTTACACGTTATGAGTTTGAGGAGCTTATAACAGCGTATATTGAAAAGACAATCCGCCTTACAAAGACAGCTTTAAGAGATGCAAAACTAACGCCGAACGATATTGACAGGCTCCTTCTGGTCGGGGGCTCAACCCGTATTCCTCTAGTGCGCAGCCTGATAGTTGAATTATTCGGAAAAGAACCCGAGGGAAGTGTTTCCCCGGACGAAATAGTGGCCATCGGGGCTGCCGTGCAGGGAGCAATTCTTTCCGGCCAGACACATAAAATGGCCCTCGTTGATGTTACTCCTCTGGGTCTGGGAGTTGAAAGTGACGGAGGAGTAATGGTTACCATGGTTCCGAGGAATAAGGTACTGCCCACGCAGGCCCGGGCAATTTTTACTACAGTAAAAGATTACCAGAAAGCAGTGAACATCCATGTCCTCCAGGGTGAAAGGCCCGGTGCTTCTGATAATATCTCGCTCGGATCTTTTCTGCTTGAAGGCATAGGCCGGGCACTAAAAGGAGAGCCCAGAATTCAGGTGATATTTGAAATAGATACCAGTGGTATAGTTCAGGTAGCAGCCGAGGACCTGGATACCGGGCGCAAATATTCCGTGAAGCTGGATCATACTTTTGAATTCTCTGATGAAGACGTATCGGCCGTGATCACTGAGGCGAGAGCTTCCGAGATGGAAGATCTGCGGTATTTGAGTAAGCGGAGGGTGCAGGGTTAATTAATTATTTTGGAGAAGGCACATGAACAGGCAGGATGAATGGCACAGGTGTATCCGGGTACTGGGACTGCACGATGATGCGGATTTCCATGAAATTCAAAACGCTTATCGAAAACTTGTTTTGAAATTTCACCCTGATTTGAACCGGATGATGAATGCGCCTACGCGATTCAGAGAGATAGTCGAAGCTTATGGTACAATCCTTGAGTTGAACCGGTCGAAAACAGCTGTTTCAGGCGAAAAACTGTATATGAAAGTCAAGGAAGATCCAATAATAAGGGGGATGGGGTTTGAGGAGCTTGAGAACAGGCTAAGATATTCGTCATCTCCAAAGCTGAGGGCCGGGGTGCTGGTCGCTCTAAGTATGCAGAGTGGTGATCGGGCAAAAAGGCTCCTTTTTGAGGCGTTGAGAGACAGTGATGAGAATGTAAGAATAACAGCTCTTCAGATGCTTGGAGACACCTGCCGGCTGAAGGATATTCCACGTGTTTTCCTATTTTTATCATATATTCGAAACCGGAATGTACTAAAAAACACTCTTAAAATGATCTTCCATGTAATCAGGCGGACCCTGAACAGTTCCGGGATAACGCGGACCGCTGCGTGCTCTGAGAAAGAAATGGCTTTTTAAAATTACACTTTATCCGGTACTTATGTGAAAATTACATTTTTATAATCGGCCCGGTATTTTCATACTCCCGGATTGCAGTGAAACGACAGGGATTACCAATGTAAAGAGGGAGGGGAAAATGAAGGACCTCGAGGGCCTTTTACATAAAACTATTTCGGATAAAGCGATCGGCGAACTGATGCTCGCCAGAACAGCCCTTGAGGAGAAGCATGAGCTGATCGATAGGAAGGACCATATAATAAGGGAACTGGTGCAGAAAAACAGAGATATTGAAGCAGAACTGGAAGAACTGAGGGGGGTTCTTTCAGAAATGGAAGAAATGGGAAAAAGTAAGGAAGTAGACAGCTATAACCGTGGTATAGTGGCGGTGATCGGCGATATACTTCATATTATGGTACGTTATGAAGCAGTCTGTAACGTTAAAAATGAAAATGATGAATTGAATATGTTAATAGAAGGTATCTTCCATCTTCTGAAAGAGCGGTACGGTCTGGAAATAATGGACGGCGTCCCTGCAGAAATAGATCCTGAGTTGCACCGGGTAATCGAAGTAAATGCAGGGCAGGGAAAGGGTCGTGAGATTATTCAGCTGTCAAAGGGATACAGGATCGGGAAAAAGATATTAAGTCCCATGAAACTTAAGGTGATTGAGAAAGATATAGTAGAATAATGCCGCTTTCACACTGGTCTTATGGGGTTTTTCACTACTGAGTTTATGATATAATCTTTATAATGATAGAGCAGGGGTTGTAAAATGTCGAATGTGGAAGTAAAACAAAGCGTTGCCCGGGAATCAAATTCCACGGGGGAAACCGGGCTTTCAGAAGAGGGCATAATAACCTGCCATAGAGTTCTGGAAGCTTTTGGAAGCGATTCACAGGGGTTAGATTCACTTCGAAGTGATCTGTTTGATTCCAGGCCAAAGATAGCGCTTTCGGCTCTTGCTGTTCTCGGGAAGATCAAGGATCAAAAAAGCATCGGGCATATTACACGGCTTTTTACGCATAATGATGAGAAAATACAGTGTGCCGCTGTAGAGGCAATCGGGCAAATTGGACATTCTGAAAGCCTGAAGATTCTGTTAAATTTGTTCAGAACTTCGCAAAGTGAACAGCTCCGTATCGTAATTCTGAAGACATTATCCGCGCTGTCCCCGGATGAGCCTGAAGTGGTCGCGCTGATACGTGTATTTGCGGGTTCGCAGACAGTTAGAGCGGAGGCGAGAGCGCTCGCCACAGGCATTTTGCTGAAGTTAGGTGATAATGCAAGTAAAGATCAAATCATTTCAGGGGCTCTTTCTGACAACATACTGATGGAAGAGGTTTTACGTGCCGCCGGAGAAATTCCGGAGATGAAAGATAAAGTCATAAATAAGACGGCCGGTATTATCCACCGTCTTTCAGCAGAGAATCGTATATTACTAATTCCTCTTGTATCCTCATTTTCCACCACCAAAAGTTTCGAGATTCTTCTGGAATCCATCAAGGATTCAAATCCGGAAATCAGAAGGGCCTGCTACCAGGCAATTGGGAAGGAAGATAAGCAGAGACCGAAGTTTGACCAGATAGCTGAATTATTGTCTCAAAGTGTAGAGGAATCTCCCGTGCTAGAAGAAGAGGCACAGCTTGCTATTGGCCGTATGGAGGAATGCCTGGACAGAACCGGGAACCGTCTCCTGCCTCAATTGAAGAAAAAGGTGTCCAATAATATATCGGAGCTTTACAAACAGTTGAACAGTTCCGGCAGAAGGGGAGTCGGTGATACTCATGAACTGGGATGGATTATAACCAGGTCAAAGGAGTATCTCGAATACTATGGAGATGAAGACCTCAAGCAGGCAATTATACGGTATATAAAGGGAAGCAGTAACTACACTGCTGAAGAACTTATGCGGTCTGTAAAGAATTCCGCTGTGAAAGTTGAAGTACGGCATTTTGACGGGTATAACGCGCTTCTGGGTATAATAAAGGACCCGAAACGCTCAGGTATGTCCCTTGTTACGCGTGAACTGTCAGTGGCCAGGCTGGGTAAAAGAAAAATTATGTACCAGCTGATTAGGAATCTCAATATATCAAAGTTATTCCAGTCCGCAGGAGAGGACAGCCTCTTTAATGAGATTTATACATGGGCAAAAGAGGCAAAATTATACCGCCTTGCTGAGGCCGCTCTTTATGCACTTTCAACGGAAAATGTCAGAAAAACGGAAGCCGCGTGTATTGAATGCATG
>SDBS01001406.1_pt1 | contig 24398 bp, 34 predicted proteins | sample 2277091 | NCBI WGS metagenome assembly SDBS01 (sample SAMN10404972, study PRJNA504765) | marine sediment metagenome | isolation source: marine sediment core GS10_PC15, 163 cmbsf | place: Arctic Ocean: Southern Knipovich Ridge | collected 2010
CATCGCTCAGATTCTGTGGGCGTGGGAAGCCACCGATCAGGTCTTCTCATGTTTCCCGAACGGCTGGCTCACAACCATTCGTGAGAACACCATAGGGGATACTGCACCGGTGTTACATGCTGACCTGAATGATCGAAGAGCACGACCTCTGCCTGTTCTTCTCAAAACTCCCGTCATCACTCAAACTGAAACGCTGCTCTTCGATCTCTATAACCGGTCAAACGTCCGGGCACGACTAGCCGATGGGATATTCCTATGCCCCCACTCCCGTGGCGACAAGACAGAACAATGGCTCACGAGAATAGCGACACCTTGCTCACAAACGAGAACCAATAGTCTCTAGGGAGAGAACGACATGCAGCGAATCGCGGGCGTGGAAAACGCCCCCAACCTGGCAGCCACGATTCTAACCGCCGAAGGAGAGGCGGTGCAAACCCGGGTGCCGGCTATTCCGCCGCCGATCTGTCCCCACTGCACGGGGCTGCTGTATGCGGAAAAGCCGTTGACGGTGCGGACAGCGCTCCTTCGGCAGCTTGAAACGTACACCTCCGCGGAGCCCACAGAGACTCGGGAGCTGTGCGTGAAACTGCTGCGGGCTCCGGATGAGCTGGAGCTGGAGGACGCCGAGTTAGAACGGCTCAAGATGGCCGTCAAGGCCAACGGTTTCGGCTATCGAGACTGGATACAGGGCTTGATCGAGGTCTACCTGGAGACGGCGGCGCAGGTGGAGCGGCCCGAGTAGCAGACGACATCACAGCACTGGAGACAGCACGATGACTCGACTAGGATTAGCCGCAGTCTGCATCGCGATATTGAGTTCGACCGCGCTGGCGGCATCTGTCGTCAGGTCCGAGCCTCCGTTCCCGAATTGGCTGCTCTACATCGCCAACCATCCCTACGCGCAGTACGCGGCTATCGGGTTCTGCATGGGGCTGCTACGGGACGCGATCAAGAATGGCGGCGCCTTGCGCATCCCGCGGATTGACTGTATGCCAGATGGGGCCAAGCTCTTCCGCCTGGGCTCTCTCCTCGCCCCATTCGCTGGCGTAGCGGCGGCCTGCCTGGCGGACCATCACGCGGTAACTGCGGCATTGGCGGGTTGGGTTGGCCCCGACGGAATCGAGGCGCTGCTCAATGCCCCGGCTGCGGCGCGCAAGCGGAAGAACGGACGCTGATATGCCCGCCCATACCCGCATAGTGCCGATGCGAGAACTAGCCTTCCGCTGTCTCGGGATCCCGTATGTGCTTGGAGCCAAGGCATGGGACCCTACACGGATCCCCGACGAGCTCGACTGCAGCGGCTTCATTCATCTGCTCGTGGCGGGCAAAGTGGTAGTGCCCGGCTTCGACCATCCGCTGGGCGCCGGCCTCGACGCGATCACGAAGCCGGACGGCACCGAGGCTCCGGTCGGCTCCTTTCACGGCTCATGGATACAGGGGCAGATGGTGCGGCGTATATCGGTGGCGGCCGCGCTCGCCAACGTGGGCTGCTTCCTGTTCAAGGTCCCCGGGCGGAACCGGCACGGCCATGTCGGGCTGAGTCTGGGAGCAAGCCACACCATCGAGGCGACGGGCGGCCTCGGGCGCCGGGTGACGGTACGGCGGCCGAGCGAGCAACAGAACCTCTGGGACTATGGCGGGAAGCTCGATGCCCTATGGGAGCTGGCGGAATGATCATCGGCACGGACATGGACGGGGTCCTTACCACGTCGCCCATCCACTGCGGAGGGCTCGGCGCTGTCGGTAAGATCGTCTGGGGCTTCCTGCGGGCGACCCGGCTGGCCGACCGAATCATGCGCCGCGCGCAGCCGCGAGCATGGGTGTGCGCGGCCGCCCGGAAGCTACACGAAGTCGGCCATGAGGTTCGCGTCATCACCGCCCGCGAGGAGCGATACCGGCTGCTGACCCAGGAGTGGCTGCGGAAGAACGAGGTCCACTACCACCACCTCATTATGCGGCCGCGCGGACTGGATACTATCTCCTTCAAGGTCGCGGCTGTGGCGGCCTGTGACGTGTACTGGGAAGACCAGCAGGAGATCATCGACGAGCTGAAGGCGAGGGGCTGTCCAGCCCGTCTCTACAACACCACGAAGCACGCGGATGCCATCTGCGCGATGGCGGGAGTCTGAGAAATGAAGACGAAGCAGAAGGTTCGCATTCGATTCTACCATCAAGCGGGAGTTTCCCTGCAATTCGCCTGCAGTGCATGTGGGCATCTGGTCGCTAAGCATGCCGACGCTTGCGCCTGCGGTGTCAAGCTGGGGCATCACGATCATGCGCTCGAGCTCGCGGACCTGGTTGGCATGTTCCAGCGAATGCCACCCCGATACCGCAAGTTCAAGAAGTTGCTGTGCAGGCACTTCCCAGACGACTGTGCGCCATGGACCGACGAGATCACAAAGGCCATGCACGCATTCGAGAAAGCTGTTGGCCTGTACGAAGGGCCGCGCTCGGCGCGAGCGACGAAGGAGCGGTGATATGGGCGTTGTGGGCGACCTCAAGCGACTAGCGACGGAGGCAAGGGAGAAGATCGCGGCGGGAGACATCGAGGGGGCGAACGCGACCATCGCTGCCATCGGGGAGCTCGCCGGGAAGTTCGGGCAGATAGCCGATGACATAACCGAAACCGAACTCGTCAAGGACCTGGACGCGGCAGTTGAGAGCATCGGCCAGCAGTTCCCTGAGATCGCTAAGGCTGCGCGCGGGCTGATCGATCACCTCGTTCGCGTCGGCACGCGGGCAAGCCTGGCCGCGCAGGAGGCCACCAGGCTCCTCGCCGAGATTCGTGAGCACGGCTTCGAGACGCACAGCAGGATAGCGAAACCCAAGGAATAGCAGCACGAGAGGCAGACATGAAGTCAAGCATCGCAGCAGTCGCAGTACTCGTCATGTTGTGCGCGGGGCAGGCGTGGGCGTTCCCGGTATCTGTCAGCATCGTGCCGAGCCAAGCCCAGTCGGGCGACGCGGTGGAGATCACGGTCACGGCCGACACGTCGAACATATCGCCGTCCTGGATATATGATGGAATCAACGCCGTCGCCCCTGGCCAACTGACCCTGCATCGCCTCGGGCACCGATACAACATCCTTTCCATCACGGGTCCGGGCGACACGGGCGACGAGGTGATAGGGACCATCCAGAATCAGGTCTGCATGAGCGGGTCAGAACCCGGCTTCGAGTATGAGTTCTGCTCGGAGGTCGTGACCGCCGACGTGGTGGCGTCGGGCTGGGCCTGGTTCGGGGTCCCGATTCTGCAATGGACCGAGGACGCCCAAGGGGCGGTGACGCTCCAGTACCCGGCGATCCCTCGGGGCATAAGCCCAGAGTGGTTCTTTGAGGCGGTGGTGGAGTAGTGGTCGCGATCACAGTAGCAGTTCAATAGCCAGGGCGGGCAACACGGACACCGCCCACAAGGAGAAACGCATGTTGAAACTCATCGTAGTAGCAATGGTTGGAATGCTGGCGCTGAGCGCGGCGCCGGCGGTGGCGGTCCCCGTCCCCCTCGAAGTATTGGCCGTGGGGTCCTGCGTGACGTTCGGGGGAGGCTCTGAGGTCTACCCCGTGGCCGCCACCCTGAAGTTCATTCCCTTCGAGTTCGAGGGACCGATAGCCGACGACGGCTTCGTGCAGACGCTGGAGAATGTAGGGCACTACGGATTGGCGAACATCGGTGCCGACATCCTGATACCAGCATCGCTGAATGCCGAGGAAGTGGCGGGCGGCCTTAGCCTCCCGGTGGTGAACGCGAAGGTTGGCGTGCCTCTGAGAGCTGGCGTGGCCTATATCGGCGGCACCGGCTATCGAGGCTTCTTGCGGATCCCGTGGATTAGTTCGGGCACTGACCCGGCGACGGCATTGGCGCTGATTCCGGTGAGAGACAGGCTCGACCTGCTGGCGCAGTCGGAGAGCGGCCTCTCGCTGGCGACCCTCATCCCCGCAGATGCAGGCGAGTCCTTTGCCCTGTCGTGGGCCGGGGAGGCGGCGATGGCAGTCTACTCCACGGGATTCTAACCCCCTAGCACACTCTCAGCCGTGCCTCCGCGGGTCCGGTCGGCGTTCCTCCTGCCGGCCGGGCCCGCACCCCCTCTGTCGCCCCCGCAGTTCGGCGTAGTAGGCAGTAATACAGGGAATGATACATTGCCTCAGCAAGAGGGGGAGATTCTACTTGTGTGGAATGCCATGCAACAGGTACGGTGGTTGTCCTATTCTGGTAGAATGAGGACAGACAACAAGGGGCACGAGCATGTCAGAGCGTGAGAGCAATCTGAAAGAGCAGTTCGAGTTCTACCTGAAGAACCAGGATGAACTCGTGCAGGAGCATGACGGTAAGTACATCGTCATCAAGGACCGCGCGGTCATCGGCGCCTATGATTCCGAGGCGGAAGCCATAAGCAAAACGACGCAGGAGCATGAGCTGGGAACATTCATCGTCCAGAAGTGCGAAGGGGGGGACGAGGCATACACGCAGGCTTTCCATTCCAGGGTAGCCTTCATCTAGGCAATGCTATTCACTGCTTTCACGCGCACGGCCAAGGGGAGAGCCAGGGACCTCCAGTCATCCGTGAAGGTCGGTCCGCCAGTAGATGACCCTGCGTCGACAGACCTAAATGATGTCGACTCGCGCGCCAAGACGTACAACGGCATATGGGATACAGGCGCAACAGCTTCGGTGGTTTCGCAAAAGGTCATTGACGAGTGCGGCCTTGTGCAGATCACCGTGGCGAATGTCACTCAAGCAGACGGACAGACGACTCTATCGCCAGTGTACCGAGCGAGCATTATCCTCCCGAATCGTGTCTGTATTCCAGTGGTGCACGTTATTCGGGGCAAGCCTGGCGGTTGCGATGTTCTCGTTGGTATGGACGTGATCGGGTCAGGCGATTTCGCCGTCAGCAGCGACAATGGAAAGACTGTCTTCTCGTTCAGAAGTCCCTCGTCGGGTCGCCCCATTGACTTCACCAAGCAAGCCCAGACGGTTAAGACAGGACAGAAGGTTGGCCGCAATAGCCGTTGTCCCTGTGGCAGCGGCAGGAAGTACAAGAAGTGCTGCGGACGCCGTGCTTGAATTCGATGGGCAGATGGTTCACGTCCTCGTCGAGCGCGGACTGAAGAAAGGCCCCGGCCGGTAGCCGGAGCCTCCTCGCCTGCGGTCGGAAGAGTTGCGCACCTACAACCCGAACGCCCTCGCCACGTACACCGCCATCTGGTCGCGGGTCACGGCGATGCTGGGGCCGTAGGTGACAGGGTCGTACCCCTGGACGATGCCCTCCCCGGTGCAATACTCGATATAGGCATAGGCCCAGTTGTCCGTCGGAACATCGTCGAAGGTGGCGTCCGCGGGACCGTCCGGCACGTTCTCGTCTCCGCCGGCCACAGCTCGCGAGACGAAGACAGCCATAGCGTCGCGGGAGACGGTGACGGTGGGGCCATAGGTCACCGGGTCGAAGCCCTGAACGACCTCGCTGGCGACGCAGGACTCCACATACTTGAATGCCCAGTGGTCGAGAGCCACGTCATCGAAGGTAGCTGTATCGGGGTCAGCGGGCACGTTGTCGTCGCCGCCCGCCATCGCCCGGGCTATGAAGACAGCCATCTGATCGCGAGCGACGGGCATAGTCGGCTGATAGGAGCCGTCCGGATACCCGCCCACGATGCCAGCCCCAATGCAGGCGTCTATCTCCGCTGCCGCCCAGCTATCCCAGGTCACGTCCTCGAATACCTTCAGGGCCTCGGTGATCACGAGCATCCCTGATCCAAGCGCATAGATATGTGTTGGGGTCGGAACGACAGTCACTACATTAGAGAGGCCGGTCTCGCAGTGGGCAACTTCGGTGGGCGCACTAGGCTGGCGGAAGTCGAGGACGGAGAAGTTCCCCTCATAGTCGGAAATGTAGAGATGCCGATCTCCCGGGCCTACGGCAAGCCCTCCCAGCGAGTCACTGGCATACGCACCAAGCTCGACGAATGGGTCGGCCCCGTCAAGGAAGAGGAGTCTCTCTCCCACGGAACTTTGCACCAAGACCAGGATGGTGCCCATCTCCATCATAGACACTACGCAATCAGTCGAGATAGTATCGATCACAGATGGGTGGGCGGGGTCCAGGAGAGACATGGCAATCAACTCGCCCGCCACGAAAGAGCCCTCGTGGCTATCAACATAAAGGATCGGCACTGCCTCCCCCGATTGTGGAATCAAGGCAAGCCTATCCGCTTCCATATTGAGCCAGCCTGCCTGTCTCACATCTGTTGGATCGGAGATGTCGTAGACCCAGAGTCCTTGATGCGAGGCAGCTACATAGAGGTAGTTGCCACTGATCTCGAATGCCCTGGGTCGGTAGCTCACACTCACACTGCACGCCAGTGTTGGGTTCGTCGGATCCGAAATGTCGATCACATGGAGAGCACAGTCAGGGGGAGAGCCTTCTCTTCTGCCGCGAAACATGTAGTGTCCTGAGAAGGCGTGGAAACCCATGTAGTAGTCGTCATAGCGGGCAACCACCCCGGGGAGGAGGGGATCGCTGATGTCCACAATCGAAAAGCCACCGTCTCCCCATCCAGAACCTTCGAGGGAACCATTGTGGAAGTATAGGTACCCGTCCCGCTCAGCAAATAGGGCACCGCCAGTGCTGAGTGCCGTTGTCGATACAACCGGCAACTCCTCGATGGCCTCTCCCTGGCTGGCCCCGCCGGATACCAACGCCAGCACGCACATCGCCGCAAACATCATCACGCGTTTGCTTCTCACCATCTCATCGCTCCTTTCTGTCTGTTCCCCCGCCCCTCTACCGTAGTACCTTCACCTCGATCGAGCCGCTGAAGATCTTGTAGTTGCCCTCGGCCACTGTGATTCCACGGACCTTGGCAACGACAGTAGCGGTACCTTTGCTGGAGGTTTTGTGCACGCCCTCCGTGATGACCCGCACAAGCTTCTCGATCTGCCAATCGGGCACCCCGCTCTTGAAGTCTACGTAGACCAGTGCCAGATCCGGATCCGGCTGATAGGCGCGGTTGATATATGTCCGCGTCGCTTCAAGAGCCATAAGGCGGTCCAGATATTCGGCCACGGCCCCCTCACGACCGCGCTGAGATGTACTGGTTCGAGCCGGTGAGGTCACTGGGGGCGCCTCTCGCAGGCGTTTGGCCTCGGCCGCTTTTCGTTCGCGTTCCCGCGTTCGCTCCGCCGCTCTAAACTCCCGATTCAGGGATGTTTGGGCATGTTCCTGTTTGGTGACCATCCCATCCTTGAGATCGGGGTTGTACTTGGCAGCTTCCGCATAGCGTGCGATGGCGATCGCCCATTGCTGCTTTCCGTAGGCCGTATTGGCCCTCTCTAAGGCGAGCTTGGCCCGCGCCAAGGAGCTCTTAGCCTGAACACACTCTAACTCAACCTTTACAGCCTCCCGCAAAACCTTGGGGAGACGGTATACACCACCGGGCCCTGTTTCGATTCCAAGCAGGGCTTCCAGTATCCCTTGCGCAGTAATGTACTCCCCCTTTGCACAACGGGTCTTCGCCTCCTCGAAGCTAAGATACCCCTCTGCTACAACAAGCCTGTCAGGGACATCTCGATACGAGGGAATCTGCTCCCAGATGTCACATGCCTGTCCCCACTCCTGGGCCTCCTCGGCCGCCAATCCCCGCTGATAGGCTTGGTTTCGCTTTTGCTGGGCTCTGCTTACGCCGACAAGGCTAGCAATGGAGACCACGATCAGTACCGCGAGCACTATCGCCCATCTGCGCCTGCTCATGTCCCTCGCCTCCTTTGGTGCCATCCATTCTGCGGCTCTCTATCGCGCATTGTAGCACGTCTTGCTTCCCAACTGGCCTACGGCTCGCACACTGGGCATGGCGTCAAGCCTCGCTCGATGGCCGCCTGTTTGCTGACCGCCGACCGCGGATCCCCGCAGAGCTCACAGTCCTGGCGATGGAAGACGGTGGCGAGCGGCGACACGTACACGGGCGGTGGGCCGATGTCCGCCCACAGGCCACCCTCTGTGCTTATCTCGATGTCTGGCTCGTCGCCGCTACCCATGAGCGATTCCCTTCATGGCGCCGCCCATTCCGCGCCGATCGCCCGCCCCTCTACCCCCAGCCAGTGAAGATACTCGGGCCGGCCCGCCCGAACTGAGCAGGCCGGCCCCAAGGACTAGAACGTCGCGGTCGCGCTCGCGACCCAGGTATTGTCCAAGTCGCCGCCCAGGAATGCGATGTCCAGGGACCTCTGCGCTTTCCAGATACCTGCTCCCAGAGTCAGCCCGCTCGCCTCGCCGGCGGCATAGCGGCCTGCCCGCAGCGCGAAGCACTTCTCCGGGAATCTCTTCTCCATGCCGACTCGAAGCGCTCGCATGTCTCCATCGTCGAGCGCATCATAGACCTCGGCCGAGACGATGATATTCTGATTGGGAACTCGCACCGCCACGCCGGGCCGATAGTTCCGGCCGTGCTTGGCGAAGGGTATCGTTTGCCCGCCGCCGCTCAGGGTCACCTCGGGTTCGTTAATGTCCTGCACCAGGAGGCCCAGGGTGACGGTTTCGCTTGCGTGGTGGTACAGTGCCAGGTCGAGGCCCAAGTCCGTGTCGGCGGAAATGTCGAGTGGCACGCCGCCCAATACCACCTGGAGGTCATCGCTGATGAACCTCATGTTCGCACCGACTGACGTCTCCTCGCTCAGCTTGGCACCATAGGAGACCCACAACCAACTCTCATCCCAGGAGATGCTATCGCCGTACATCCCCTCCGATGAAATCATTTGGTGGCCGATGTAGCTGATGCCGATGGCGCTCCAGTCATTCAGGGGTGTGGTGTACGCGAGGAAGTTCTGGTAGTTGATGTTCTCGTTGAAGATGTGCATGAACGTCAGTTCCTTGGCCTTCAAGTCCGGCAGGGCGGCCGGATTCCAGTAGGTCGCGCTCGCATCGTCAGCGAGTCCTGTGAAGGCGCCGCCCATCGCCAGGGCGCGCGCTCCGACACAGGCCTGCATCGGAGCACAGACCAACAACACGAGACCAACGCACACACAAACCACAGACCAGCGTTCCATCCTCATTTCCTTTCTTCCGTAGTGGCGCCATCCTTTCTGCGCCCCATTATCTCGCCTAAAGCCCCATCTGCTCGATGAACGACTGCACATCCTTTTCGGTCACTTCGGGACCGACCTTGTGTTCGGGTAGCGCCTGCGTCAAATGGGTAAATACGTGATTGGTGGTGCGAATCGTTATGCGGCGCTCCAAAGATGTACCCTTCGCGTTCGCTATCCCCACACCGCAACTGCCCCTGTCTTTGGCTCTTGCCCAGTAGAGAGTTTCGCCCGACCCGGCCTTGACAAAATTGATCTGAAAGTCGATCATGGCAAGTCGGCGTGTCCTAAAGAAACTCACCCGAGTGTCCGCTCGAAGTTCATTGATCTGCCCGTAGACGACCCAATCGACGCCGAGCTCTTCACCGATTCTAGCAGCGACCATGCGGGTGATACCTTCGCCCCCTGGCTCAGTACCCTCAACCATAGGGGTCCCAACCAACGCTGCATCGGTCTGAGCAACTGCCGCGGCTAAAGTTTCAGCCTCGGGGCGAATCTGTAGGCCATGCCGTCGTAGATTCAGCAGTATGCTCCCACGAGCAAGCTCTGAGGCCCGCCTACTTGGGCCGTCGAACTTTAGTACGGCCACGGAGATAGACGGCACATCTTGATCGCATGCACTGAATAGCGCATCCAGACCGGAGTTCCTGGACTCGTAGGCAGCCTCACTCACCCTGGCCCCCACCATCAGACACACCAAGCATAATAGCAACACCATCAAACACAGATTTCGCATCTCGTTCTTCTCCTAGCGCTGTCCGTTCCGCGCAGATTGCTTGCCCGCCTACCTCCAGCCGAGGTTCATACCTTCGGTCACAATCCGTGCCAGGTCATCAGTGGTGATGTCATACCTGTCAGCAAGCTCTTGATGTTTCCTCTCACGAAACTCGGAATCATACTCAGCCCACGCCAGCAACTCATCATGCGTGGCAGAGGGCCCATAGGGGTGGGCCCTGTCGGCAGCCGCCCGGCTTTCAACGCCGATGTCGCCCAGACGATGGAAGATTTCCTTCCTCTGCTCCTCTGACAGGCCGAACTTGATTTCTGGAGTGACCGTACGTTGCGCGAACTGCGCTTCGTTGAAGCTCACGTTCGGACCCGGGTCAGAGTGTGCCTTGGAGAGCATCGCTATCCAGTGTCTCAGGCCGGCTTCAGTGAACTCGCGCGACGTGTAGGCGTAGATCCACACACTTGTGGGGGCATCGTGGTACTTGTACCCGCGTCGCGCTGCAATGGAGGAATAGAGCGTCCCTAATAGTGCTTCCAGGTCCACCCTCGATGCCTTCGCCGGCACGAGCACCTTCAGTGTTACCTGCGTCTTGATGGGTGCATCGTAAGTCTCTTCGTCGAGCACCGTATAGTCGAGTCGCGCTGTGCGGCCGGATGGGGCTCGAGGCGCTACCTCCCGTGCCCTCGGCGGGTCGGGGGTTGGCTGTCGCTCTGTAGGCTGCTCTACTCGCTCCGCCCGTCGTGAAAGCGTCTCTGGTGCCACCGCCGGCCGCGGGCTGCCGCAGGCCCCAATCCCTGCCACGATCAGCAGCACCAGCACTGCCACGAGCGGTGCCCACTTGGCTCTCGTCATCTCATCGCTCCTCTGCCTCTGTTCTCCCGCCCCCCTCACCCCTCGCGCCGGTCGCCCGCCGGCCTACTCCTCAGCCCCGCAGAAGTGCAGCTATGTTCCCCGCTCCAGCCCAATGTCCCCCGCCAGGCATACCGCCTCCCTCTTCTCTTCGGCCCCGACCTCGACATAGCGGGCGGTTGTGCCTATATCCGTGTGCCCGAGCAGCTCCTGAATCACCCGAATATCAGCCCCGGCCTCGTGAACCCGCGTGGCGAACGTGTGGCGGAAGGCGTGCGGTGTAATCCGCTTCGGGTCCAGTCCAGCACGGACAGCCAGAGCCTTTAGTGCCTCGTACAGGGTGTTCGGGATGAGCGGCTCCCCCCAGTCCTTGACGAGCAACGCATCGACCCCTGGCAGGCAGCGGCGCCGCCGGAGATACCGCCGGATTTCCGCCACCACCTGGGGCGAGAGCGGAACGACACGGCGCTTGTCTCCCTTGCCGTGGCGGACGGTCAGTGTGGCGCCCCGCAGGTCAACGTCGGCGAGTGTCAACGCTACAATCTCGGCCCGCCGCAGGCCTGTGCCGCAGAGCAGGATGAGGGCGCACCTATGCCAGGGGCATTCTGCCACCATCAGCAGGGCCCCGACCTCGAGAGGCGTGAGGGATCTCGGCACAGCGGTAGGCTTGGGGGGCAGGCGGAGGCCGACGAGCGGGCTTGTGTCGGCCCTCTCCGTCACCAGGAGGAAGTTCCAGAAGCTCGACAGGGCGCTGTATTTGCGCCGGATCGTGTTGGCGGACCCCTGGAGGCTCTCCAGCCAGGCCACGATCTGCGGGCGGGTGATCTCGGGCGGGTCCGGGAGCCGCTGGACGGTCAGGCGGAGAAATCTCCCGAACATTTGGAGATCATTCGCATATGCCCTCACCGTGGCGGGAGACGAACGGCGGTAATCACGTAGATAGCTCAGGAATGCCCCGACCGCGGCCTCAAAGCCTTCGGCGCGGGTATCGCTCATGTCCTGGTCGCCATATTCCATATCCTGGGCCGCGCTGTTCATGGGGGGATTGTAGCACGGATTGGGCAGGTCGGCGCAGATAATGCTAAAAAATGTGATAGATAGGGTTGACGCTTCGGCCCCGAGTGTGGTATAGATACCTCGGAGGTAGTGCAATGGCAGTGGCTGGTCTTCGGGATCGAAGGGCAACGAAGCGCGAAATGCTCTCTTTAGGGGCGCATCGGCGGGCCAAGGGAATATCCCTCGCCGAGCTCTCCGAGCGCTGCCGCCGCGACAACGCGACCCTATCCTACATTCTGCGGGGCATTGCCCCCCTCAAGGGCGTCATGCTCTCGGAACTCCGAAGCATCCGAGCCGCCATAGATGAGCTCGTGGCGGAGAGGGGTAAAGCGTGATAATCGTCGGTGGGATTCCACATTCTAGCGGCCATCCGCGACCAGGACTGCGGGAAGGCATCCCTACGCAACTCTCCCAGACAGTTCTTCCACGTTTCGCTCCATGTCGCACGCCTGCTGAGTTGCTGGCGGGACTCGAAGCACACGGGTATGTGCTGGCGTCAAAGGTGGCAGCTTCCCGATGACCGCCCTCCTCCTCCACGATTTCTCACCAAGCTTCGCCGACCAAAGCGCGGCGCAGCTCCTCCTTCGATCGGGGTCGCCTCACGAGGTCGCCTGCGAGGGCGGCGGCGACCCCTGCAATCCTATCTTCCGGGTTCTGTCCCTGTCCCGGAGCGGGGCCGAGGCATCGCAGCCAACACGCAAACCCCCCCTCTGCACCACACTCTGCCCGGCCCCGCGTAGTTTCCCTGCGTGCGTGAGCACGCTTCCCGCGGGTCGATCACCTAAGAGCGGCTCGGCCCGCGGACGCCATCATACGGAGACGGAGGTCGCCTATGGCTCCCTGGGTAGGGCCGCGCAGGCCGTTCGCTCGCGGGTCGGCCAGGGGCTACAGAACACAGAATGCCGGGCCGCGCCACAATCCATATTTGGCCCCCTTGACGGGGGTAGTGCTGCGAGATGCTTATGGTCTGGTGCGGTCGGACCGTGCGGCTCGGCAGCGAATCTCCCGACTGGGGACCCCAATCGTCAGCCCTCCATCGCAGACGGGGCCTCCGGTCGGGTTGTGCTTTGCCCCAGTGGCAGGCGGATGCTGGCGTGGGTCCCTGCGTCGGCGCTCGGCCTCCTGGGGCCTATTCTGCGTCGGAATGGGTTGGTGGTGGGAGAGGAGCGAGACATGCACCGTTGGCATCCCGTACCGATGGATAGTCGGACGCTCGACGCCGTGCAGTCGTTCGGAGATCGCGTCATGAACTGGATCCTCGTGCTGTCCATTCTCACGCTCATCGGACGCCTGGGGTACGGCTTGATCATTGAAGCGCCGCGCAACATACCGGCGCAGATTCAGACGTTGGAAACGCGCTAGACGGTCGGTGGCGACCTTACCAATACGGTGAGCGACCGGAATCTACAGAGGAGGTTCGCACCATGGGCAATCCGGTTGCCAGCACAGATAGCAGACGAGTCAAAGCACTAAAGAGAGACATGCGGACGGTGATTGCAGCGACGGACGAGCAACTGATGGCGGTAGTAGAGGCGAGACGCAGATGCGTCAAGGCGGTTGTCGAGATCGCGGCAACGACGAACGCGCTGGTGCAGTTGCGGGACGAGCTCGTAAGGGCGGTGACGACGTGAGCGAACAGACACTAGCGACAGAGGCGCGTTTCGAGAAGTACCCGCCGCGGCGCGACTGGGATTGGGTACAGGGCGGAACCGGATGCTACAACCTGATGGACCAAACCCAGAAGCAGGGGCAGTTCGTATTCTTCTGGCGGGAAGACGCTCCCGCGATGGTCAGGGAGATGCTGCAGTCGGTTCTGGTCAGTCTGGACCACTACACCGAATGCGACCAAGACGACATAGCCGCCGCGCTGGCGGCGATCAGAAGCAACGCGCAGCACATCCTTGACCTCCCCCGCCTTGGGGACTTCAGGGCGGCGCTTGAGGCCGCTGAGCGATGGACCGAGAAGCAGTCGGGCGAGAATCGCCACCGCCTGCTCCTGCGGCGCAGGACAGACCTTCAGCGCGAGTTGGCCGATGTTGAGTATGAACTGGCACAGGGGTCCTCACCATGCCGCGCGGTTCCCTGTCACCACTGCGCGCTGTACGTGGGCGGCGAACGGCAGTGCGCCAACGAGCAGGACGGGTACTGGGATTGCTTCGAGGTTGTAGAGAGGCGGTCGCGACCAAGGACGGCGGTGACGGCGTGACAGATCTAGAGTTCTTCATGCGGCAGGTCGGCGATGATGGCGGCGGACATACCATTGGAGAGTTTGGCGACGCCGCGATGCGACAAAACACGAAGGATGATGCCGAGCGTTTCTTTCGGGGCTGCGTCGAGTGGACGCGGCGGCAGCCGGAATACACCGGAGACGCAGAGGACACAGTGCGCCAGAACATAGGGTACTGGTCCGGCTACTGTAGTTCCGAGACGAGGGCGCGTATCGCCAAACTCTATGCGGACTGCGGCGTGTACCATCCCGTCTTCGGGTCGCTAACACGCGAGGCGTCGCCCGAAGAGGCGTTCGCATCGGGACAGAAGGCGGTCGCCCAATGACAGCACGCGAAACCGCCCCGGGCTCGACCCCCGGAGCGGCTACAACAGAGACGCTTCCCTTGCGCCATTCCTATTCTACCACATATGTGGAGATGCGCAAGGGGGGGAGGAGAGGATTGTGAGCGGTGATACCAAGGCGCTGGCCCGCATGGAGGGCCAGACGGACCTGAGACAGTACAGCCCTGCCGACTACAATGTGCTGGCACCGATCAGCACCGTGGGACGATCAGTTGAGTACGTTCAGCAGAGCGCGGTCGTGGTGAGCCTCGATCCAGACCCCAGCAAGGGCGACTGTTATGCCGCGCCCGGCACGCGGTGGGAGAAGGACCCGAAGACGGGCGAATTCCTGCCGATCAACGTGGCCCCCGCCAAGCCTGGGCTCATGAAGCTCGCTTCCGCCATGGGTATCGTCTGGCGGGTCGAGCACATCAAGCCTCGGAGCCACCATCTCGTCGGTGACATGGCGGCAGCCGTCGGTTCCGCCGGACTCAAGGACCTCTTTGAGCAGGTCCGATACGATGTCGCCTACCGCGCGCAGGTGGCCGTCCGGGACGGTCTCGGCTGGCGCTTCCTCGAGGCATCCTACGAGTGGGAGCTTGAGGCGCAGACGCGCAAGGTCAAGCGCGATGCTCGGAAAGCTCAGCGGAAGGCCGAGGAGAAGAAGAAGCCCTTCGACTTCGACCGGTATGTCGACGAGCGCCTCGACCAGATCATCTCTGATCGGCACGCCCTGGCGGAGAGCAAGGCCATCCTGCGGGCGATCCGGGCGACCGGGATCCGGCAGCAGTACACCCGCGACGAGTTCGGCAAGCCATTCGTCGTACAGCGCGTCGACCTGCGGCTGGACACAGAGGATCCGGCGGTACGCAAGGCTATCGCCGAGAAGGCCGTACAGAGCGGCTCCGATATCTTCGGTGGAGCGCCGTCACCCTCTGGCAGTCCCGCCGCCCTCCCCTCCCATGCCTCGGCCGTCCCGGACTTCGAGGCGGCTGAGCGTTCGGGGGGCATTGAGCGCGTGACTCCGGGCGACGACGACGCTGTGCGGCCGGAGCTTGTTGGTGATGCCGACGAGTCGGGTCCGCGGGATGACGCTATCGGCTCTGCATTCGACGGCGGCGACAAGGCCGAACCCAAGGAAGCCCCGGCGCAGCCCACACTCGACGAAGCCAAGGCGGAGTGCGAGCAACTCTGGAGCGCGGCCAAGCGCGCACACAAGGCAGGGCAGATCGAAGAGATGCCCCCGCACCCCAAGCAGGACGGCACGGTCGAGGAGCTGCTGGAGTGGTGCAAGCAGTGCAGCGGGTTCCTCGGGGCGCTGGCGGGCGTGACATGATCACCATCGCCCACACCGCCGATAGCCACGTCGGCCCCCAGGGCAGCAAGCTCGACCCGGCCACCGGACTCAATGCCCGGATGATGGATCGGGCGCGCTGCCTCAAGTTCTGCATCGAGGAAAGCGTCCGGCGCAGCGTTGACCTCATCGTCTTCTGCGGCGACTTCTGGGATGGGCCGAGGAACCGCGGCCTGGGTTGTCGGCCAACTCCTACGGAGGTCGGGCTGGTCAAGGATGCCCTGCGGCCGGCCATCGACGCCGATATCGCAATCGTCGCCGTCCTGGGCAACCACGACGCGGCGAAGGCAAGCAACGAATGGCACGCCATGGACCTGCTGGCAGGCCTGCATGGACTGACCATCATCGACAAGCCCTGCCGGCTGGACGTGTGGCGCACTGGCTGTGATGACAAGCTCCGTATATGCCCCGGTGGCGACGGGCCGGCACCAGACGTGGAGCTGCAACTCTCCTGTCTGCCCTATCCCAACCCTCAGCTTCTCCTGCGCGACGAGGATGTGCGCTCCCTATCTCCCGGCGACCGAAACCTGCTGACTCGCCGGCTGATGATGGACTGTGCGAGGGGGCTGGCGGCGGATCGGCGGGAGGGTGTGCCGCGGTTGCTGCTGGTCCACGCGGCATTCGATACCGCCGAGGCGGGGGCGAGCAACTCCCTTGCGATGCTGTCGGCCGAGTGGACATTGAACGTCCACGAGGTGGCCGCGCTGGGTTTCGATGCCGTGTGCGCGGGCCACTACCATCGCCGACAGGTGCTCTCCGAAGAGCCGTGGATCGGGTACTGCGGGAGTCCTGAGGCGACGTCTTTCTCGGAAGAGACGGATGGCGACAAGGGTTACTACCTGCACGAGGTGGGTGCCGATGACTGATTCCACGATAGTAGCTCGCGAGTGTGTTATGTGCGGCGGGCCATTGGGCCGCAAGAGCAAGGCGTACTGCAGTCGCAAGTGCATGGCCGTTGCCTACGAGAAGCGGGCACTAGAGAGACGCGGAACATGCGTGGTCTGCGGTGTTCTTAGAACTCGGGGGCAAAAGGGGGCGCTGGGGATGTGTCGGACGTGCTACCACCGCCACTGGCGACATGAGACACCCGAAAAACAGAAGGGTTACTCGCGAGCCTACGCTCGACGCCACCCCGAAAGGGTGCACGAGACATATCGGCGGCATGATGACCTGCGATACTTCGATGGAAGGCGCGCTGAGGTCTTGCGTCAGCAGGCGGGTTGCTGTGCTGATTGCGGGGATTCAGTTGGAGATCGCTCTGGTAGAGATCTCGATGTTCACCACATAGATGGGACGGGCAAGAGGGCTAGGCGACATTTGATCGCGAACAATGATCTGTCCAACTTGGTCGGCCTCTGCCGATCATGCCATAGAAAGCGCCATGAGCGCGGAGGAGGGAATGATAATGCCCCGGCATGAGTTCATCCCGACCCCCTACCGCCGACTCGTCACCCTCTCAGTGGATGACTTCGTGCGTGAGGGCATCGACGACGACGAGGTGCTACTCCTCGACGCGGAGATGGAAGAGGCCGTCACCGATGCCATCGTGCGCCTCGAACTCCCCCCCGACAGTCAGATCACCATCGCCCAGGCACTGAAGGCCATCGAGGGCGCCGGTTGCTTCGAGGCGCGCGTGACGCAGGCCAGGGCGGAGAGCGAGCGGCGGCGGGATACAGGCGTGACGCACGCGCAGCCGCTGGTTGAGCAGATCCGGGCGTTTCTGGTGCAGAGGCCCGAACTGCATCCCCTGACCGAGCCGATCATCGCGGAGGCACTGAAGGTCGAGGCGGCGGCGGAAGGGGCTGCCTCATGAGGCCCCTCCTCCTCAAGCTCGAGAACTTCCAGTCGCACGAAAGCACCGTGATTGACTTCTTAGGCATCGAGTGTGCGGTCCTGATCGGCCCGAACGGCGCCGGCAAGTCCAGCATCCCCGACGCCATCATGTTCGCCCTGTTCGGCGAGGTGCGGGGCGGCAACCTGGACAGTGTCGTCACCCACGGAGAGGAGCTGTGCAAGGTCGAATTCACGTTCGCCCTGAACGGCAGCACCTACCTCGTCTCCCGCCAGCGGTCGAGTAAGGGCGCGGGGAAGACTACCCTCTCCTTCCAGTGCGACGGGCAGGTGCTCGACGGCAAGACCGTCGCCGAGACTCAGCAGCGGATCATCGACACGACCCGCCTGACTGCCGACCTCCTCCGCGCGACGGCGGTATCGTCGCAGGGGGACGCGGACGCGTTCTCCAGGGCGACGGCGGCCGACCGCAAAGGCTACCTCGGCGATATCCTGGGGCTCGCCCACTACGACCGACTCGCGCAGGCCGCCCGTGACATGCAGAAGGCGAGGCAGGCCGACCGCGACGGCAAGGCCACGGCTCTCTCGACAGCGCAGACAGTGGCGGCGCAGGTCCTGACGATCGAGGAACAGCTCGCCGACACTACCAAGCAGGCCGCCGAACTGGAGGCTGATCGCACAGTCGCCTCTGGGGCCATCGACCACTTCACCGCCGAGCGAGAGCAGACAGTCAAGGCGCAGGCCGCGGACGAGGCGGCCCGCAAGGAGCTACACGACCTGCGCTCGAGACAGACCGGCCTCACCGCCGACGAGATCCCGGCGAAGGCCAAGCTCGGTCACCTGCAGTTCACCATCGGCGGCGCAGGTGATACCCTCGTCGCTATCGAGGCGGCCGAGGCCGCGCAGAAGCAGGCCGCCGTCTTCGAGACTCGCCAGAAGGAGCGGGACCGGCTGAAGGGCGAGGGCAAGGTGCTGGCGGAGCGGGTCAAGGGCTCGAAGGCCTCCCACGCCGACAGCGTGCGGGCGGTAGAGCGGGACGCAGAGGCTTCGAAGCGAGATCATGCTCGAGACCTGAAGGCGCTACGTGAGGCCATCGGGGGCTTCGAAGAGCAGGAGAAGCTGCTCGCAGGCGTCCCCTGCGCCGACACCGCGATGGCGGACAAGTGCCCCCTGATCGAATCTGCCATGCGTTCCCGCACCATCCTGCCCGCCAAGCGCAAGGAGTTGGAGACGCTCGAGACACAGCGGCCCTGGGCCGAGCAGGAGAAGCGCCTCGAGGCCCTGCGCTCCGAGGAACCCTGGCGGGCAGACGCCGCGGCCAACACCCGACTCAAAGAAGCTCACGACGCCATCGAGTACGACGCCGATGCCCACTCCGAGGCGATAGCGAAGGGCGCCAAGCTCCCCGACCTCCAGAAGCAACTCGCCGGCATGGAGGCGGCCAGGGAGCAGACCCCCGACGCCACAGCGGCGCTCGAGAAGATCAGCGCTGAACTGAAGCAGGTCACTGAGCGGGTGACGGCGCTCGAGACAGAGCTCGGCGAGGCGACGGACTGGCCGGCCAAGCTCACCGGAATCGACAGCCGGCGGGCGGCGGCGACTGAGGACCTCGCCCGTATCGGCCGTGAGTTGGACGCTGCCCGCCAGCAACAGGGCGCGCTCACCGAACGGCTGAAGGCCGCGCAGGAGGCCGCCGAGCAGGCGAAGGCGCTCGAGACAGAGATGGCGGACCTGGACCGGCGCATTCAAGTCCTCAAGATCCTCGGCAACCCGCGAGACGGCGCCTTCAGCAAGGGCGGTATCCCGGCGCTCCTGATCGACCAGGCTGTGCCGGCGCTCGAGGAGGCTGCCAACGAGGTACTATCCACGCTTTCTGACGGCCGCATGGCACTCGAACTGCGCACGCAGCGGGAGAACAACAGCGGCACGATGTCGGAGACGCTGGACATCGTCTGCTTCGTGGATGGCGTGGAGCGGTTGCGAGAGGCCTTGTCGGGCGGCGAGGGGACACGCTTCGACCTCGCTCTGAGGGCCGGCATGGCGCTGCTCCTGACCGAGAGGGCTGGTGCCCGGTGCGAACTCCTGGTGCTGGACGAGCCACCTGGGCTGGATGAGCGCGGACAGGACGAGCTGGTCGACTGCCTGGGCAAGCTCAGCGCCCACTTCTCGACGATCCTGCTTGTGACGCACATCGAGCGACTCCGGGACGCGCTCCCCGTTCGCCTGGAGGTGAGCCGAGACGCCGAGGGGTCGAGCAAAGTGGAGGTGATATACCAGTGAACACATACGAGACGCACGGACTTCGACACGATACGGACGCCCTGTTCGCTCTGCTGATGCGAGAAGAGAAGTGGGAGATGACGCCGTGCGTGGTGGTCATGCAGAGTGGCGGTCGATACATCTCTATCAATCTGGTACGCGAGAGAGCCGCCCTGCTGAATCTCGCCGGCGATCACTTGGTCATCTGCGGATGGCCCGGCAAGCACCGGCAGGACGTGTTCGAGTTCACGGTTGGGCAGTTCCGGGCATACGCCCGAGACCATAGAGGAGGCGAACAGCCAATGACTAGCTGTCCCGAGAAGTGCGCAGAGACGAACGTCCCGACAGTGGAGGCCACGGAGAGCGGCGCCGCGCAGATGGCGCAGTCGCTGGTGGCCTACATGGGCGTACTGCAAGCACGGAAGCCCAGCCGTGAGATCTCCTGTGCGTTTGTCCGCGCGGAAGAGGCGCTGATGTGGCTGCAGAGGATCGCGCCGACGGTGGCCGAGGAGAAGGCGGCGGAGCCTGCCGCACAACCCGCGCCCTGATCTGACTCCTGCGTGAAGGACTGCTGACTCGGCTGGTCGGCGAGAGAGGCCTAGGGATATGGAGTCCGCGGAACCCCAGGAAGCCCCGCGGGCCGACCGGCCGGAATGAGCAGTCAAATCAAGGAGGCGGAACACGATGGCGAAGCGACTTGACCCCGACATTCGGGAGCTGGCGGAGAAGATGCAGACGAGGCGTAACGAGGCGACGAAGCGGGTGGCGGCTGGCGAGCTCATGCACGTGAAGTTCATGGGGCAGGACGCAATAGAGAAGGCGGCGTTCCGCAACCTCGCGGGGGTAGCTCCGGGGAGCGAGCGGGGACTGGATCAGCTGGCAGACGTGGGCAACTACGGACTGGCGCTGATCGCCAACATGCCCAGGGACGCGGAGGGGGCCGAGAAGGCGTAGCCGTGAAGGACGTTGGTTCGGCGGCCTGGCTTGACATCCTTGAGAGGGTCGCTCTGCGGGAGGTAGCGATAAGATGGAGAGGGCTGGACGGCAGGAAGATCCTCGCTGAGGCGACGGGGTAGCTCCCCGAAGCCAAAGATGCGAGCGCCGAAGAGGCCAGCGTGTACCGCAGAGAGAGTGGGCCAGACCGCCGTACGAGCATCTAACACAGGAGGAGAGGAGAGCGATGGCAGGATTCATAGCAGAGATCGTCGGGATGCCAACCGTGAGGAAGGCGCTGAAGGACAAGGAGGGCACCGTCATCGGGCACGAGCGACGCACCCGGATCGTGCTAGAGCCGCGGGCGGCGGATGACCAGGCGCTCGCCGACACACCCGAGGAGATCATGGGATACGGGTGCAAGGTCACCATCGTATTGGAGCAGCCCGCGCTCGGCGGGGTTGACTGATGGCGCGCGAGATGGTGTACATGGCGACGGACCCGCACTGTGGGCACGTCGTGGGGATGACCGTTGATACGGCGGATCGGGCCGAGGACGTAGCCGACCAGCTATGGCGATGGGTTCGCGATGGGTGCCTGGTCACGCGCGTGTCGGCAGAGAGAGCACGGACAGCGGACCTTTGCCAGTGCGCTCGCAAATCGCCCGATGCCGAGAATGGTGATCCCGCGGAACCCGACCACGACCAAACGATGACGACGGCAGCGTGCATGGGGCACCTGGCGAACTACGCTCTTGACCAAGCGGAAGCCTATCGGAACAAGGCCAGGGGGCTTCGTGGGACGGCACATTTGCCCACCACGGCCGAGTTCTTCGGGGAATGCGCCGAGGCCTGGCGGATAGCATCGTTCCTATGTGAAGAGCGCGCCGCCGCGGTTAAGCAGTCTGCGGCAGACCTCTTGCTCGCAAACTCACGGAGGCGAGAAGCGAGGTACAGGAGCCAGAGGAGACGGAGTCGGGCGACGAGCCGGCCGAGGGCGAGGGCGACTGATGCCCGAGACAGCAACCGCGACCAGCGAGGACCTGGGCCGCTACATGGTCGTGAGCCTCCATCCAGTACAGCCCGAGTCTGGCAAGACGCGGCGGTGGCATATCCGCAACCGGAATAGTGGTGCCACGCTCGGCGTCGTCGAGTGGTACGGGGCATGGCGGCAATACATCTTCACCCCCCAGCAGTTCGCCGACATCGTGCTCGCCGCCTCCTGCCTCGACGACATCGCCCGGTTCCTCGAGCGGATGAACGCGGAGCAGAAGGGCAAGAAGGCCTGATGCCACGCCGGGTGCCCCAGGGCCGCATCTACCGGAAGGACTGGTTGGGCTCGCTGAAGCTCTCGTCCTACTGGAAGGCGGTAGTCGAGGCGGCCCTGATTCTGTGGCTGAGGGAGGAGAGAACCTGATGGCCCACGTCGTCGAGCTCGAAATCATTCCCACCCCCGAGGGGCCCTGGTTTCAGTTCAAGTGGGAGGGGGGCGACTGGACTGGCGCGCTCGACGCGGTGAAGCAGATCCCGCCCGAGGCGCGCGAGTTCGACCCGGAGGAGAAGGTCTGGCGCGTCGCCGAGGCGTTCGAGGACGAGCTCGCAGACATCTTCCCGAACTTCACCAGCAGCCTGGACGCTATCCGAAGTCAAGTGAGGATGTTCTGATGGGCGTCCGCATGGCCTGCGATGTGGTCGAGGAGATGGGATATGACGCCTTCTGCGAGTTACAGGATGTGTGGCTTGGGCAGATGATGAAGGCCGGGTTCGGTGATGATGATACCGAGTTTCCGGAGTGTGCGAAGGCCACGCTGATGCTCGCTGAGACGACGGCAAAGCATGTAAACGAGGCGGCGCCAGACAATACCGCCATGCTGGAGCGACTGGCTAACCGATGTTGGACCCTGATCGAAGTCGGATACTTCCTCGGGATCAGGGACGCGGCCATGCGTCCGCCGTCCGAGCGAGGGGCGGACGACTGATGACCACCGCCCTCCCCGCAACCCGCGCTGACTGGGGCATGGACCCGACGAAGGGGCCGTATCGTCTTTACCGCATCCTGCGGGATGGCGAGTGGCATACGTCGTCGGAGCTCCACGCGGCGTACAACGCGCCGAGGGCGGAGTGGGGCGAGGGCCTGTTGGCGGGCTGGGCGTGGGACGGGGCAAAGGCGCAGCTCAAGAGGAAAGGGTTTCGGATTGAGGTCCAGCGCGTTGAGGGGCGCATAGAATTCCGCCACCGCCTGACGCACTACCCGGACGGACGGAGGGTCAAGGTGGACCAAGCGGAGCTTGCCCCACTTCTTGAGCGGAGCGCAACGGAGGTCGAGCGGAGAGAAGTGGCGTTGCGGGGAGGGTCGGCTGGGGATCCACTGCCGGCGAACCTCAACCCGAGAACGGGCCCAGGAGCTAAGCCGGCTGCCCCACTGCTGGCCACAGCGGGTTCCGACCCGGACCGGCCCTCCCCCCGTACCCACGACCGCCTACGCCTCGGGCCGCAGCCGGAGCCGGAGGCGGGGGAGCAGGTGAGGCTGTGGGAGTAACGCAGACGCAGACAATCAACGTCAAGGACTGGATCGGCAAGGTCTACGTTGGCGACTGCCTGGACTGGTTACCGACGTTGGAGGAGAACAGCGTAGCCTCCTGCGTGACCGATCCGCCCTATGATCTAACCAGCAAGGGCCTCGTGGGACGCGCTTACTGCCTGCGCGGCATTCTGGCGGATATCATACTCCCATATCGAGACGATGGGAAGACCGAGGGAGGCAGCCATTCTAGTCTTTCGTTCCCAAGAGGCGGCGGTTCTGCGCTGGTGGGTATTGATGGGACCGTTGGGGTAGAACCGAGGGTCGGCGTGCCAGTAGGTGCCGTTGACTTCAAGGAAGAGGCCAAGGTCGGGAAGCAGGAAGTCGAAGACGCAGGCGAAGCGCCCCAGAGCATCACGGATAGCGTACTGGTGGATGAAGTTGAACCCGCGCCTTCTCAGTTCCTCGGCGACTACATACTCGATCTGCGAGATGACGGGGACCTTTCCTGCTGCAATGGCGGCTGCGGTTGTTTTCGAGAGGAGTCGTCTGGTCGCTTCGCTGTGTCCGTAGTTACCCGTGCGCTTTCTCTCGGCGCAGACGCGGCGTCCATGTTCGCTCATGGCAGCACGTCCGGCCTCGGTGTAGACATACGGCTTGGTAACGGTTCGCCGACTGATGCCTGCGGTGCGTCCGGCATAGTGACAGGAGCGGGAGCAGAACGAAGCGCCGTACTTACCCTTGATCTTCGCGGGAGAACGGGAGAACTGCTTGCCGCAAACGGCACAGATGAGCATCTGTCGATTCGACCGTTTGCGGGCACGCAGGGAGTAGGAGCACGCTCGGCTACAGGTAGTCTGCCTTCCGAACTTCAGCCGTTTGCTGTCCGCGTCGTAGGACTTCCCGCAGATCGGACACTGACGCTTTACGTTCATAGAGCTATTATACGACGCCTTTCCCATAAAGTCAACGGCGGGGGCTTCATGGGGAAAGTCTGGGATGGGACGGGGGTGGCCTTCGACCATCGGTTCTGGAGAGAGGTCTACCGCGTTCTCAAGCCCGGTGCACACCTCCTCGCCTTCGGCGGCACGCGCACCTACCACCGGCTCGTCTGCGCCATCGAGGACGCGGGGTTCGAGATACGGGACACGATCACCTGGCTGTACGGATCGGGGTTCCCGAAGTCGTTGAACGTGAGCAAGGCGATAGACAAGGCGGCGGATTACGCGCTACAGGCGATGATACGGCGTTCTGCGGTCCAGGCGGTGGAGGTGGCGGGT
>SDBS01001407.1_pt1 | contig 24374 bp, 23 predicted proteins | sample 2277091 | NCBI WGS metagenome assembly SDBS01 (sample SAMN10404972, study PRJNA504765) | marine sediment metagenome | isolation source: marine sediment core GS10_PC15, 163 cmbsf | place: Arctic Ocean: Southern Knipovich Ridge | collected 2010
ACATATCATTTTATTAGACGTTTTTAATTTAAAAATGATTTTAATTAAATTTATAATCCAGTTAATCAAATTGAAAGTTTATGATCTTACTTCAGGTATAAAAGTATTTAGATATAGAACTGTGAGGGCAGCCATTATTTTATATCCACAGGTTTTTCAATATATTCCCTGCCTTCTTTTAACATTACATATATAATTTCGGCCATTCTTCAGGCTACAGCAATAGGAGCAGAATTGGCATTCTTCCTGGATATTACCCTGCTGTAGTGGTATCTAAAATACTCTGAGCATCTTAGCGAAGTATGGGTTGCTTCGGTCAGTGCCCAGCGCAGGAATTTATTTCGGACTATTCAAAAGAAAGCCAAATAAAAATCTCGACATGGATCGAGGACCTATATTGGGGTTTTGTTGTTCCTGATTATTCCACAACACTTTCTATCATTGTAAATGTATTCGATCGTAATAGCTTATCTTCTATAGTTCAAGTACTTTTTAGTTTCCGGGTGCCTGAATCTCTTCCAGAGAATGGCGGCAAAAATAGTGCCAATAGGAAAAAATATTATCATAGTCACTATCATGATAGTTCTACCCAGGGGCACGGCATATGGTTTTTTTCGATTTATGCCAATAAGTTCAAAGATATACAGCAAGACAAGTGCAAAAGGTATAGTACGGAAAATTACATCAATATCTACCATTATGATATTATTTATATTACTCCATTCAGGAATAAGTCCAAAATATCTTCCACCGGGTAAAAATGCCAGCCAGGCAAGAACCAGCAGTATTATCATTACCCAGCACAGTATTATGACTGCTTCAATTTGTTTTCTGCCTTCTTCAATTTTTTTGCTTGTCTTTTTAGCCATTTTATAAATTAAGCTAATTTTTTGGTCATTCAGGCTATTATACTTTATTTTTGGATAGGGGAAAAAGAATAATATGGATTCTTTACCGCAAATTAAAATTTAGAATTTTTCTTATGATAATTTCTAAAATGTTAAATAGCGTAGATGCCTTGTTTGTGTAGCTTTATGGTGGAATTTGAACTATTGTTACACCAGAATTTGTTGTATAATTGAAAACTAATTTTTATTAATCTTAAAGAAAACTTAAGAGAAGGAGAAAAAAATGGTAAAGAAAGTCTTTATTACAATGGTCGTAGTAGTTTTGGCTGCCTCGTTTTTTATGATCACTTCTTGCGGAAGTGAAGAAGGTCTAACTCTTAAACCTGGAACATTGACAGTGGGTAGTGACGCCACCTGGCCCCCGATGGAATTTGTAGAGGGCGATACAATCGTTGGTTTTGATGTAGACATAACAAAGGAAATTGCTAAAAGGATGGGGCTGGAACTTGATTACCAGAATGCAGCCTGGGATGGTATTTTCCCCGCACTGATCGTCCACAAATATGATATGGTTATCTCATCTGTTACAATTACTGAAGACAGGCAAAAAGAGATGGATTTTTCGATACCTTATTTCCAAACAGACCAGGCATTTGCTGTTAAAGAAGATTCTGATATCGACTCAGTAGAAAAGCTGAATGGAAAAATTGCAGGAGCCCAGATCGGGACAACAGGAGAAATTGCTGCAAAAGAGATCGAAGGATTAGAAGTAAACACCTATGATGATATCTTGCTTGCATTTGAAGACCTGAAAGCAGGAAGAATCGATACCGTTGCCAGTGATTCTTATATGGGGCTTGATTATGTCAAGAATAATAAAGGTCTAAAAATAGGTGTGACTGTAGTGACTGACGAGGAACTTGGAATAGCATTTGCCCAGGATACACCTGAGCTTGTAAAGGCTGTTAATGATGCTTTGACTGAAATAATAGACGATGGAACATATGATGACATATATGCAAAGTGGTTTGGTAAAGGATAATTTTTACTTTGTAAAAATTTAATCTTTTATATTTGGTGATGCAAGGACTGACAGACCTATTAGAAAAATATTTCTCGATAAGCATAATAATAGAGATTTATCCTTATCTCTTAAGGGGCGCATTACTCACGATAGGTTTTTCTGTGGCCTCCGAGATCATAGGTACTGCAATAGGTCTTGTCAGTTCTATTATCCGGGTAACCCGGATCAAAGTCTTAAACCAGATGGCAATAGTATATATTGACCTGTTCAGGGGAACGCCCCTGTTGATACAGATAATATTTATCTATTATGCCCTTCCATACCTGGGGATAAACCTGCCGGCAATTGCTGCGGGAATTGTAGCACTTTCACTTAATAGTGGGGCTTATGTCTCAGAAATCTTCAGGGCAGGGATAGAATCAATAGAAAAAGGCCAGATGGAAGGGTCGCGCTCCCTGGGCATGTCAAAGATGCAGGCATTGCGGTATGTCATTATACCTCAGACATTTAAACGGGTACTTCCACCGCTGACAAATGAATTTGTTGCTTTGATCAAGGATTCTTCACTGCTGTCAGTAATTGCGGTTTCAGAACTTTTAAGAACTGCAAAAGAGATGATGACCTGGAAGCTAAACCCATCTTCGCTTACTGCGGCAGCAATAATTTACCTTATAATAACTATTCCATTGACAAGGCTTGTGGGCCATTTGGAGAGAAGGCTTGAAAAAGGTGGAAATTGATAAAAATCGTAGATCTACATAAAAAATTTGGCGATTTACATGTTCTAAAAGGAATAAACCTTGAGGTAAAAAAGGGTGACGTCCTGGTAATAATCGGACCAAGCGGTTCAGGTAAAAGCACATTACTCAGATGTATAAACCTGCTGGAGAAACCCACTTCCGGTAGTATTTTTTTAGAAGATGCCGATATAACAGATGAAAAGATCGACAAAAACCTGGTCAGGCAAAATATAGGCATGGTCTTCCAGAGTTTTAATTTATTTCCTCATATGACGGCTCTTGGCAATGTCATGCTTGCTCCACTAAAGGTACTTAAAAAAAGCCCTGAAAAAGCAAAAATAATAGGAAAGGATCTTTTAATGCGCGTAGGCCTGGAAGACAAGATAGACACTTATCCAAACCAGTTATCAGGCGGGCAGAAACAGAGAGTGGCAATTGCCAGGGCACTTGCCATGAATCCCAAAGCGATGCTGTTCGATGAGGTCACATCTGCACTGGACCCAGAACTGGTTAAGGAAGTCCTTGATGTAATGAAGGATCTTGTGAAAAGTGGTATGACAATGCTCTGTGTTTCCCATGAGATGGGTTTTGCAAAAGAAGTCGGTTCACATGTGATATTTATGGATGAAGGCGAAATTGTTGAAGAAGGCTTTGCAAAGGATTTATTTGCAAAGCCCAAACATCCCCGCACCAAAGGTTTCCTTGATGCTGTACTGCACTAATAATTACATCCAGATCTTAAATATTCAATTTATCCCTGGATATCCCAAATGAGAAATGGATCACACTGCCATATATCCGCCGTCTATTGCAAATGAGGCACCTGTTACCCAGGTAGATTCATCTGAGGCAAGGTATACGGCAGCCCAGGCAATATCCTCAACTGTACCGGCCCGGCCAATAGGATGAAGCTTTTTTATTTCATCCATTATTTTTTCCCGCGCTTCTCTTGTCCTTTCAGTTATGACCCAGGCAGGGCAAATTGCATTTACCCGTATCTTGTCCTTTCCAAAGTCTACTGCCATGCTTTTGACCAGCCCTTCCTGTGCAGCTTTGGTGGAATTATAATTGCCTGTTGAGCCCTGACCTATATGAGCGGATATGGATGATATCATGATTATTGAGCCACCTCCTGCTTTCCGTAATTCAGGAATGGCATATTTTGAGGCAAGCCATGTTCCCTTGGCATTAATAGCCATATATTCTTCCCAATCCTCTTCAGTCAAGTCTTCGATTGTAACAGAAATTTTTGGATTCTGTCCTGCATTATTTACCAGGATATCAAGTTTTCCATAAGTCTTTATAGTTTCATCTATTAAATTCTTAACCTGGCTGCTGTCAGTAACATCACAAATAAGGCCAGTAATTTCGCCTCCCATTTCTTTTATTTGTTTTACTGTTTTGTCTACAGGTTCTTTTGTTCTTGAGCAGGTGACTATTTTTGCCCCTTCTTTTGCAAAAAGCTCCACTATTCCAATCCCGATTCCTGTGGTGCCGCCTGTTACAATGGCTACTTTTCCTGATAGTCTTTCTGGCATGATACCTCCTATTATAAAAATTAATAATAAAGCCGTTGATGGATCCAGTTTATATATAAACCAGGTCAGCTTGACCGATAGGCTGCTTCCTCCTCTGTCATTTGAATAAAATCTGCAAAGTCCTGGGGATCAAGAGCCGCCCTGGATATAGCAACCCCGTCTACACCCGGTATTTTTAGTATTTTTTTTCCGTTTTCAATATTTACGCTGCCGCCGTAAACAATTCTGCAAATAGATGCTGTATCGCTATTGAATTGATCTGTTAGCAGGTCCCTGACCATTAGGTGTGACTTTTCAATGATATCGGGAGGTGCTGAATCCTTTTGGCCGATGGCCCATACCGGCTCATAGACTATCACTAATTTGCTCATAAATTCTGAAGGAATGCCCTTTAAGCCTACAGCAAGCTGTTCCCTTAAAGCCCCGATAGTATCATTTTCACTTCGTTCTTTTTTTGTCTCTCCGACCAGGAGTATTGGTATCAATCCATTCCGGTAGCAGGCCAGGACTTTTTTGTTTATAGTCTCATTGGTTTCTCCAAACAGCTTCTTTCTGTCTGAGTGCCCGATGAAAACAAACATGCCGCCCATATCAGCAAGTACCACCGGGGGGACTACTCCGGTATATGGCCCATGATCTTCCCAAAATATATCCTGGGTCCCGGTAGCTACCGGGTAATCAGCAAGTTCATTTATCAATGTTTGCAGGCATAAAAAGTCCGGTAATAGATAGGCGTCTATTAGATCAGTATTGAATGATTTTAATTTTTGTTTTAATGACTTAACAAAATCAGCGACTTCAGTGCAGGATTTTTTATATGCCTTCCAGTTGGCACCTACTATCATTTTTTTCTTTGGCTGCATATACGCTGTCCCTCCCAGGATTAAACTAATAGTTTAATGTTATTTCCCAATTTTTACCAGGATACCTTAAAATTTATTTATTTCTGATCGATCAGCTTGAACTGATATCAGAATTTGTATATTAATGATAAATGCTTTTTATAATAAGGGAAACAAAAGCAGTATAATCTTCATATATATTGATTTATTTGTCAAGATTTTGGAGTTATTTACTGGCCAAGGATAAAAAAATGCTGGTACTATAAAAAATAAGATCATGATATGGGCCAGAAAATTTTTAATATCTAAAGGAAGGATAGCTACATTGTTTACGTCAGTGATATAATAATAAGAGCAGCTAAATCCCACGGGCAATTTTTGGAATAAAGTGATAAATGATGAAAGAAGCATATTTATATAAAAAACTGGATAAGGATAGGGCCAGGTGTGACCTCTGCAGCCACAGATGTATTATAAAGCCTGATGAAAAAGGAAAATGCGGGGTAAGAGAAAATAAGGAAGGAATATTATACAGCCTGGTTTACAGAAAATTGATAGCTGAAAATTCTGATCCCATTGAAAAGAAACCACTGTTTCACTTTATGCCCGGGACCTATTCTTTATCTATCGCTACGGCTGGATGCAATTTTAAGTGCTTTTTCTGCCAGAATTTTGAGATCTCACAGATGCCTGAAGATGCAGGCAGGATCGAGGGCAGGGATGTTCCGCCTGAAGAATTAGTGAGGCATGCTTTAAGTAATGGTGACAGGAGTATTTCATATACTTATACAGAACCCACAATTTTTTTTGAATATGCCTACGATACTGCAAAATTGGCCAGCAAAAATGGTTTAAAGAATGTATTTGTGACAAATGGATTCATGTCAAAAGAGGCTGTAATGATGATAGAACCTTATCTGGACGCAGCAAATATAGACCTCAAGAGTTTTTCAGATGATACATATAGACAAAAAATAGGGGGCAGGTTAAAGCCCGTATTGAATAATATCATGCTTTTAAAAGATCTAGGGATATGGATAGAAGTCACAACCCTTATTATACCCGGCCTTAATAGTTCAGAAGGAGAATTAAAACAAATTGCAGAATTTTTGGCCGGGATAGACCGGGGAATACCCTGGCATATAAGCGCATATTATCCACAGTATAAATCAGATATCCCGGCTACTGGCCTGGACCATATTAAGAAGACGATTGAGATCGGTAAAACTGCAGGATTAAAATATGTATATGGAGGGAATGTACCTGGAAGTGATTATGAGAGTACATATTGCCCAAAATGCAGTAAGGTTTTAATAAAAAGAACAGGCTTCTCTATTTCAGATAACCGGGTAAAAGGGAGTTTTTGCCCGGAATGCGGGGAAAAAATAGACGGGATCTATTAATATAGTTGTACCGGAAGTTTTTAAATTATAAAAAAATGGTCGGGGAGTACTTAACTTTTAAGTAGAATTATTTTATAATATCTTCCTGCTGACTAAAGGCGGCATAGCCAAGTGGTAAGGCAGAGGTCTGCAAAACCTTTATCCCCGGTTCGAGTGCGGGTGCCGCCTCCATCTAACGGGATCCAATAAATCTTATACTTCTCCATGGCTTATATTTGTATCATTCTTGATAATATTTTATTTAATTAATGTGGTAAAATAAAAGGAAGGAAAAGAAATATCTCCTTTATTTTCCCAAATAAAAATGGACCAATGATTTGGGCAAGGTCAGTAAAGCCAAAGTTTTGGGATGATCAATATGAAAGAATATGATGTCTGTGTGATAGGTGCCGGTTCGGCCGGGCTTGTAGCGGCTACAAAATCGAACCGGATGGGTGCCAGGACTGCTCTTGTGGAGAGCAGTAAAATCGGGGGTGAGTGTCTTAATTCCGGGTGCATCCCGAGTAAGACTTTCTTGCATGCGGCAAATCTTTTTCATAATTCGAAGAACTCCGAAGAAGTGGGTCTTACTACTGGTATTGTAGAGAAACCCGATCTGGGAAAGATAATGGGCCATGTCCGGGATGTAATAGATTCCATGTCCCAGGCTGAAAATGAAGAGACCTATCAAAAAATGGGTATAGATGTTTATTCCGGAAAGAGCCATTTTGTTTCAAAGAACATCCTGTCCATTGGCGGCAGGGAGATATATTCGAAATATTTTATCATCTGTACTGGCTCTTTGCCCCTTATGCCCCCCATTGAAACACTGCAAAATGTACCATTCCTGACAAATATTAATTTCTGGGATCAGGATGAATTACCCCGGAAAACCCTTATTTTGGGTGCCGGCCCTGTCGGGGTTGAACTTGGGCAGGCACTGTCGCGGCTTGGGTCAGAGGTATATATAGCGACGCGTACAGGTAAAATCCTTAAAAAAGAAGATGATGAGATTGCGGCAGGGATGAAGAAGATCCTTATAAGTGAAGGGCTAGAATTTTTAGATAATGCCCGGATAGATCAATTCAAAAAGGATGGGCCACAGATCATTGTCCGGTATGATAGAAGCGGGTTGGCAGAGGAACTGGCTGTGGATGCAGTTTTGGTAGCCACTGGAAGAAGACCCAATATTGGAGGACTCGATCTTGAAAATGCCGTGGTAGACTATAATAAAAAAGGAATTCTTGTCAGCGATGAACTAAAAACTTCCTCAGAGAATATTTATGCCTGCGGCGATGTGATAGGAAAATATCTTTTCACGCATGCAGCTTCTTATCATGCAGAAATTGCAGTGAATAATATAATAAAAACAAAAAAAACTACAATCTCCGGAAGTATCATGCCCTGGGTCATATTCACTGATCCGGAAATTGCACATGTCGGCTTAAAAGAGCAGGAAGCCAGGGAAAAATTTGGGGATATCACTCTTTTACATGCTGATGCCACGCTCGGCCGGTTCATAACTGAAAATAAAGCAAAGGGGTTCATCAAGATCATTCTTGATAAAAATGATATTATCGTTGGTGCGCATGCTCTATGTGCACATGCAGGAGAATATATCCAGAACTTGACCCTGGCAATGCAGCACCGGATAACCGTGCAGCAGCTGGCCAGTACCATATACCCCTATCCCACCTTTTCGGAAATCGTAAAAAAAGTATTTTCGAGATATCTGCGGGGAAAGGCATGATATCGATAATAATCCCGACGCTCAATGAAGAAACTATGATCAAGTCGACCCTGGAAAATCTTATGCTGCATACCAGGGGCACCGCACATGAAATAATAGTGAGTGATGGCGGTAGCCGGGACAATACAGTTTCTATTGCTGAAAGATTCGCCCCTGTAATCAGGTCAGGAAAAGGAAAAGCAGTTCAACTGAATGAAGGAGCCAAAAAAGCAATAGGGGATATCCTGTTTTTTGTCCAGGCAGATACAAGGGTTCCCGATGGTGCCCTTGAGGCCATAGAGTTAAAAATATATAAGCAGGGGTATGATGGCGGAGGGTTTTCCAATATTTTTTCTGAACATAATAAAAAAATCAAGACACTGGGCAGGATCCTGAACTTTAGGATTTTTACAAATGATCATAAGGGAAACCTTATTTTTTTTGGGGATAATGGTATTTTTTGCCGGAGGGAAGTATTTGACAGATTAGGCGGATTTAGCCCTATTCCCATTATGGAAGATTATGATTTCAGTAAAAGGATGCGGGACCAGTTCAGGCCGGCAAGGATACTTGACCCAAAGCTTATCGTGTCTTCACGCAGATTTATTAAAAATGGATTTGTGAAGACCCGTCTTCAATGGATAATCATTAAGAGGCTGTACCAGCTTGGCGTTTCCCCCTATACCCTGGTAAAACTCTATAGGGATGTCAGGTAAACCGGCCGGGTATTTGGCCTTACTCAAGGATCGATACGATACAGGAGGCATTCACTGATCTGAAGATTGATTTAATTTAAGGTATAACATATCATACTGTGATATTAGCCGAGTTGCTGTACTAATAATTATTTCTTATGATATTTTTTTATAATAAATTTAAGGGAAAAAAACGGAGTACTTTCACTCCCCATATCTTAATTAATATAAAAAATCGGATGGAATTTCATATATCCTGAAATCATTTTTTAGAGCCAAAAAGGAGGATCTTGAATAAGCTTACAGAAATCAGGTGGCACGGAAGAGGTGGTCAGGGAGCAGTCACAGCATCAAAATTACTGGCAACTGCTGCTTTAAATGAAGGGTTTTATATACAGGCATTTCCTGAATATGGAGCCGAAAGGATGGGTGCACCGATACGGGCCTTCAATAGGGTCAGCAGTGAGCCTATAGACCTGCACTGCCAGATAAATGAACCGGATATTGTTATAGTGCTGGATCATACACTGCTTAAGACCATTGATATAACAGCAGGGATAAAAAAGGGTGGAATAATAATTATAAATACACCAGAAGATATTGATAGCACAAATAAAATACTAAAACTTAAAAAAGATGATAAAAATACTGTATATATTGTGGATGCCACAAAAATTTCCATCGAAACTATGGGAAAAGTAATACCAAATACACCAATGATAGGAGCATTAGTAAAAGTAACAGATTTTATAAAATTAGATACCCTGCTCACAGCTATTGAAAAGACTTTATCAAAAAAAATTCATGTTGATATGATAGAAGCTAATATACTTGCAGTGAAAAGAGCTTATAAGGAGGTAAGGGGAAATGCCAAAGGCGGTTAAAAGGACTAAAAATAAATTGAAGAAGCCGGGATACCTGGATATGCCTTTAGGAGGCTTAATACTGGAAGCTGGCAATTCAGTAGAATACAAAACAGGAGATTGGAAGGCAAAACATCCGGACATCGATAAAGAGAAATGTTCTAATTGTCTCCTGTGTTATATTTATTGTCCCGAAAATTGTGTAAAGCTTAATGATATTAAAGTTAAAGAAATAGATCTTGACTACTGTAAGGGCTGTGGGATCTGTGCCGTGGAGTGCCCAAAGAGTGCCATTGAAATGAGGCCGGAATGAATAAGATGAATAAAAAAATTGCTCTTCTGGGTACAGCTTCAATCGCAATGGCAATGAAGCAGGTCAATCCGGACGTAGTGGCGGCTTTTCCTATAACTCCTGCAACAGCTATAGTGCAGGAATTTTCAAAATATGTCCATGATGGTGTGCTGGACACCGAATTTGTCACAGTTGAAAGCGAGCACAGTGCCATGAGCGCATGTATTGGTGCTTCAGCAGCAGGTGCAAGGGTGATGACATCGACTTCTTCTGCAGGACTTGCGCTCATGTGGGAGCTTTTGGGGGTCGCTTCCGGATTAAGGCTGCCCATGGTAATGATAGTGGTCAATAGGGCGCTATCTTCCCCGATCAATATTGGTTGTGACCACGGTGATTCAATGGGGGCCAGGGACAGTGGATGGATCCAAATGTATTCTGAAAATGCACAGGAAGGCTATGACAATGTTATCAAAGCAGTAAAGATTACTGAAAATGAAAATGTGAGGCTACCAGTTATGGTCATGCTGGATGGATTTATAACCAGCCACTGTACTGAAGTTTTAGAGATTCTAAGTGATGAGAAAATAAAGGACTTCACTGGTGAATGGAAATCCCATTATTCACTTCTTGATACAGAAAATCCATTGACATATGGGCCCTACCAGACCAGTGATTATTATTTCGAGTCAAAAAAGCAAGCAGCTGATTCAATGGTTGGATCGATTGAAGTTATAAGGGATGCTTCTAGAGCGTTTGAGGCCATATCCGGCCGGGATCAACCTATTGTAGACACTTATATGCTGGAAGATGCAGAAATCGCAATTATGGCGCTATCATCAACAGCGGGGACGGCCAGGACCGTAATAGATGAACTGAGGTCTGAAGGCATAAAAGCAGGGCTGATTAAGCCAAGAGTATTCAGGCCTTTTCCAGCCGGAGAGATAATTAAAAATATTAAAAATTTAAAAGCTCTTGCAGTACTGGACAGGTCTGAACCTTTTAGTGGAAACGGTGGACCTTTATATATTGAAACAAGGTCAAGCCTGTACGAATCAAAGCTCCGGCCCGTTATATTAAACTATATCTACGGCCTTGGGGGCAGGGATATTGGGACCGGGGATATAAGAGGAGTCTTTTTTGAGCTTATGGAAGCAGGTAAAAAAGAGCCGTTAGAAAAAATAAATTATTTAGGTGTAAGGAAATAGAATGGTAAAAATCAAAGAGATCATAAAAAATAAGCAGAAGCTTGCGAGCGGCCACAGGCTTTGTCCAGGTTGCGGGGCAGGGATAGCTGTGAATATGGCCCTTTTGCCAGTTGACAGGCCAGTAGTAGTGGTGGCGGCAACAGGCTGCCTGGAAGTTTCAACTACTGTGTATCCTTATACTGCATGGAATACTCCATTCATGCACAGTGCATTTGAGAATGCCGGTGCCACAGTCAGTGGTATAGAAAGCGCCTATAAAGCTCTTAAGAGAAGAGGAAAGATAAGCAAAGAATTTTATTTTGTTGCTTTTGGTGGAGATGGAGGAACTTATGACATAGGGTTGCAGTCTCTTTCCGGAGCCCTGGAAAGGGGACATGATTTTGTATATATCTGTTATGATAATGGTGCCTATATGAATACAGGGATACAAAGATCCAGTGCCACGCCTTTTGGTGCAGCAACATCAACAAGCCCTGCAGGGAAAAAAATTAAAGGTAAGACCCATTATAAAAAAGACCTTACAAAAATAGTTGCTGCCCATGATATACCTTATGTTGCCCAGGGTTCTATCAGTCATTGGAAGGATTTAGTAGAGAAATCAAAAAAAGCATTTACTATAAGGGGTCCTGCTTTTTTAAATGTTCTTGCGCCGTGTCCCACAGGATGGGTCTATGATCCAAAAGATACCATTAAACTGGCCAGGGAAGCTGTAAATAATTGCATATGGCCTCTTTATGAAGTCGAGAACGGAAAATATAAACTTAGCTCAAATCCTAAAAAAAAGAAGAGCCAGGTCATCGATTGGCTTAAGACCCAGAAGAGGTTTAAACACCTGTTTGATCCCGGAAATGAATATTTAATCGAGGAAATCCAGGATAATACTGATAAAAAATGGAATGAATTATTATCCATATGTGAAACTGGCCGATCGGCTGTATAAATGTTTAAAAGATAATAATTTTTTAATGTAAAAACTTCTTTTCCCATTCCAGACAGCTTAACTGATATTCTTGAGTTGACACAATACTCTATAAAAATATTTAAAGTTATACTATATATTGTTTTATATTTTAATTAATGATATAATTTAACAATATAATATGTAATATATTATTTATAAGTATAAATAAATACAGGGATGTGGTTATAATGTCCAGGAAAAGCGGGTCTTTGGTCAAAGAAACTTTTAAAAATATTGGGTACGGAGTTGTAAAACTAAAATATTTTATAATGATAGTCGTTGCATTATTATTGGAGGTCTTTGCCCTGATAATATATTTATTAAATAATGAAGAAATAATCGATTTTGATCTTTTTAATGCCAGCGTACTATATGGAGCAACAAGTATAATAGTAATAGTCCTGGCAATAGGATGCCTGGTCATCGTGAAAGTGGATAGGACCAGGGATGTAAAAAAAATTAATTGCCTGGTCGGGTTTAAAAGAAATTATCATAAATTAGTGTATAAATATTCTAAAGAGATCAATAAATTTGTAAAAAGTTTTGACGGCGAGAGAAGTAATATGGATTTAAAAATAAATTATGCTATAGCCCTTGAAGAAATTTATAATAGTTTCTTGAATGAATTTTCAAAAATAAAAATATCTAAATTTTTAAATAATGCATTTAAATACGAGTCTGATCATATTTCTAAAGAAAAACTCTTTTATTGTAAATTTTCTTCACTTTCCAAGCCGGATGAGTTAAATAAGATCAGTACAGAATCAAGTCTGGCCCACAAAAATTTTACAAGAGAAATAGATTGGCTTGAAAAGAGTTTGAAATTAACGATCTAATGGGCCAATAAAGATTATTTTTCTGGCTGTCTATTTAATTTAGAGACCCTCTATTGATGATAATTCTTATTTTTATTATTTCTTTTTCTTTTATTTATAAAAGACATATCTTACAATATAATTATCCTGTTTAGCAAAGACAGATATTATTGATGAAAAAAATAGGTTTCGATAACAAAAAATATATTAAGGAGCAGAACTCAGCAATTATTGAACGGGTGGAAATGTTCGATAATAAGCTTTTCCTGGAGTTTGGCGGGAAACTTTGTTTTGATTACCATGCGGCCAGGGTGCTGCCCGGATATGACCCGAATGTAAAAATACGCTTGCTGCAGTCCCTTAAGGATAAAATCGATATTGTCTTATGCATTTATGCAGGTGATATCGAAAGGGGGAGAGTACGGGGGGATTTTGGCATTACATATGATGCTGCAACTTTTAAACTGATCGATGATCTACGCAAATGGGAACTGGATATCCTGGCTGTTGTAATAACTCGTTTTAATAAACAGGCTTCGGCAGTAATCTTTAAAAATAAACTTGAAAGTCGAGGGATCAAAGTATATTTGCACTATCCCATCGAAGATTATCCCACTGATATTGATACAATATGCAGTGAAAAAGGTTTTGGTAAAAATGATTATATAAAATCGAAAAATCAAATCGTAGTAGTTACTGGACCGGGCCCTAATAGTGGAAAACTTTCTACCTGCTTGTCCCAGCTTTACCATGACCATAAAAATAGCATTAATTCAGGTTATGCAAAGTTTGAAACATTTCCCATATGGAATCTACCCTTAAAGCATCCGGTCAATATTGCTTATGAGGCGGCAACTGCCGATATACAGGATTTTAATCTTGTCGACCCTTTCCACCTCAATGAATATAATAAGATTGCTATTAATTATAACCGTGATGTGGAAAGTTTCCCGATCCTGAAATTAATTATTAGCAGGATCCTTGCAAAAAAGGACACAAACCAGCCTTCATATAATTCTCCAACAGATATGGGAGTAAACCGTGCAGGATTCGGAATAGTGGATGATAAAATTGTATGCGATGCCGCAAAACAAGAGCTGGTACGCCGCTATTTTCGTTATAATACTGAATATATCCTGGGTGTAGAGAAGAAAGAGACCGTTGACCGTGTGGTGCTTTTAATGGAAGAGCTTGGAGTAAAAATAACTGATAGGAAAGTAGTGGAAATTGCCCGCAAGAGCGCTGAAGAAGGGGAGGCAAAAGGAAAAGGGCATGTGGGTGTTTTTTGTGGCTCTGCGATAGAACTTGAAGACGGCCAGATCGTTACAGGGAAAAATTCAGAGCTTATGCATGCATCTTCAAGCCTTATACTTAATGCTGTGAAAGTCATGACAAATATTCCGGATGAGATCTTGCTGCTTTCGCCAAATGTGATAGAACAGATCTCAAAATTAAAAAAAGGTATCTTTAAGGCAGAATCAGAGAGCCTGGACCTTGAGGAAACATTAATAGCGCTTTCAATAAGTGCTACAACTAGCCATACAGCTGAACTGGCAATGGGCCATCTTGGCAAGTTGAGGGGCTGTGAGATGCATATGACCCATATACCGACTCCCGGGGATGAAGTAGGGTTAAAACGGCTTGGAATAAATTTTACAACTGATGGTAAATTCTCTTCACGCAATTTGTTTATAACCAAGTAGCCAGGATATTTATTATTTTTTTCTACCTTTTGTGAACTGGTTTATATGGTAACTGCCTGATTTGCAGGATTTGAAAGATTTCTTAAGCCTGCTGTTGTTGCTTAATATTTTAGCAGGATGTATTATTAATATTGTTAGGGTAAACAATATATATAATACGTTTTAATGAAATACTTTTAAAAAGAATGATAGAATAACTGGTCATAAATATTAATAAATTAATTGAGATGACATAAAATTTTATTGATTATATTCTACCCCCATATTTTTAAATCTGGATAATAAACAAACACCATGAAAAAAGAAAACAGGATAACCAGTCAATTTATTTTTGAGATCGATAAATTAAAAATGATAATCGATGAATTCGAGAGATCTGAGATCAATTTTAAAAGATCAGAAGAGGCCCTAAAGGAAAGTGAAGAAAAATATAAGGGGCTTGTGGATACGGCTCCCTTTGGAGTGATCGTCCTGAATAGGGACGGTATGATAACTTTTTGCAATAAGGCTGTCCTAAATTTTGTCGGATGTCCAAAAGATGACATAATCAATAAACATTTTACCAACCTCAGTTTCATAAATGCTGAAGATATGCCTAATTATTTAAAGATATTTTCATATGCCCTAAAAGGAAAGACTGCTATGCCGATCGAGATCACCAGCTGGGACAGGGAAGGAAATATTTTTTATGGTGAAATGAGATATAGCTTAGTAAAAGAGGCTGATAAAGTTAAAATCATACAGGTCATCATATCTGATATTTCAGAAAGAAAAAAAGCTGAAGAAGAAATGAATAAATTGAGATTTTATGACAGCCTGACAGGACTTCATAACAGGACTTTTTTTCAGGAGGAAATAAAACGTCTTGATACAGGGAGGCAATTACCACTGGGCTTTATAATAGGCGATATAAACGGATTGAAGATCATTAATGATACTTATGGGGACAAAGAGGGAGACAAAGCACTGATAGACGTGGCAAAGATAATCAAGAAATGCTGCCGGACTGAAGATATTATTGCAAGATGGGGAGAAGATGAATTTACCATACTCTTACCTGTGACTTCAAAAGAGTATATAAAAAAAATTATAAGCCGTATAAAAGCCATGTGCCATAGAAATAGCAAAGAAAAAGTGTCTTTTATTTTTTCAATGGGCTCATCTACAAAGGAAAAAGCAGACCAGGATTTTAAGGATGTCATTTTAGAAGCCGAAGATGCAATGTATAAGAATAAGAAGATAGAAGGTAGGACCATTCCTGAATCATCTGTCCTGACACTGGTGAAATCATTACTGGAAACAAACCTGGAAACCAGGGAACATGGAAGAAGAATACGCAAAATGGTCACAAGATTTGGAAAAGTCCTGGGACTTCCTCAAAGCAAACTAAACGAGTTATCAATGCTGTCAGCCATACATGACCTGGGAAAAATAGCCCTTCCTGAAAATATTACAAAGAAGAAAGGCGGCCTGAATAAAGAGGAATGGGAGACCATTAAGAAATATCCTGAGATCGGTTATAATGTTGCAAAATCCTCCTTGAAATTTTCCCATCTATCTGAATATATACTTACCCATCATGAAAGATGGGACGGATCGGGATACCCGCGGGGGCTTAAGGGAGAAGAGATACCTGTCGTTTCCCGGATCATGGCCATTGCAGATGCTTACGATATCATGAGGACCGGAAGATTATATAAGAAAGTAAAAAGCAAAAACCAGGCAATAGCCGAACTCAGAAGGTGCAGTGGCAAGCAATTTGATCCTAAATTAGTAGAAAAATTTATTGATATTGTAATTGAAAGATAAAAATAATTTCTACTTTGTAAGAACTTTAATCGATGTGCAGAATTTTTTACACAGCTGCAAATAATTTTTTAAGTCAAAGCCGGTAGATCTCTTCTCTTCTATGTAAAAGCAGAGGCATCTGTTTCCTTATCCTGGAAACCAGGTCCAGGTCAAGTCTCCCGTACAGGATGTTTTCTTTTTCATCTGATTCCGCAATGATCTCACCCCAGGGATCACAGATAAGAGAATGGCCGTAGGCAATATAATCAGCTTTAGTATCTCTTGCAGGTGAAGCAGTGATAAAAAAGACCTGGTTATCAACAGCACGGGTCCTGGCAAGTATGTGCCAGTGAGCCGGTCCTGTTGTCATATTGAATGCACCGGGAACAATAATGATCTGAGCTCCTTCCAGGACCATTTTTCTGGCAAGTTCAGGAAATCTCATATCATAACAGATGGCGATCCCGATCTTACAGTATTCCGTATCTAAAATTGTTGTTTTATTTCCAGATGATATATAATCAGATTCATTAAATTTGATTTTACCTTCTATATCTACATCAAATAAATGGATCTTCCTGTGTTTTCCAATAAGAGTGCCCTTATTATTGAAACTGAAACTGGTATTAAAGATTTTCTTCCCTTCTTTTTCTGGTATTGAGCCCCCGATTATATAAACATTTAGTTTTCGTGCTAAATTTGAGAGCATTTCTGTTGTTTTCCCAGGATAAGTCTCTGAAAAATCATTAAAAGATTTTGCCCGGTATGGGGTATTAAACATTTCAGGCAGGATAATGATCTGGGAACCCCCGGATGCCCGGGTGATCATGTCTGAAGCATTTTGCAGATTTTTTTCTTTACTGCCAGTTACCATGATCTGGCAAATAGCAACTTTTAATTTCAGTTTATGATCCTTTTTTAAAATGAAGCTTTAATATTTTATTTAAATGACTTTAATGTGACCATGTCTCCATTTTTGATCTTTTTCAGTAGTAGCAGATCATCCAGATCAGTTATTTTTCCGATTATGGTTACAGGGCTTGCAGCCTGAGGCGCGGGACCGGTGCTGGCAGGGGTAGGGCCGAAGAATATACAGAATGCACTTCCCGGCGGCCAATAAGCCAATGTCCCGACTTCAACTATTTCTACACCATTTTCCAATTCTGATTCAATCGGTACCGTAAAATATATTTCATCACCCCAGGTGCTGGCATCTGCTGAAAAGGGAAGACCTTCAAATATTTTTTTTGCAGTTTTACTATTATTTAACTCAGCTATTATGTTTATACTATTTGAGCTTATCCTTATTTTTTTATTCATGGCTCTTGTCGGGTTATTTTTTAATATATATAGTTAACAACTATAATCTATTTCTATATTTTTCACCATAAAAAGAACGGGACTACCTGCAGCATTTAGGTATAGAAGTATTGTTAAATATATTAATACTTGATATAATTTATTAAATTATATTAATATTAAATAATTAATATAAAAAATAATAAGAATATACTTATAACAATATTATACTACTATGATGATCTTTAATTGATGATTTTTGAATTTTTAAGTTTTTAATTTGTTTATTTTTTTTAGTAATGAATCTAAATAGCCCTGTCAGCAGTATTGTTGAAAATTATAGATCTGCCAAAACTATAAAGAATTTTTGGTCGGAAGATTATGACCTGCATGCACTGGTGCCGGCAAAAGAAGTGATCAAATTAAATAAAAGTAAATCGCTGGATGCCGTGGAGAAATGCTACCTGAATGGCATTAATTTTAATTATACCCTCTATAAAAAAGAAGATGTCTATCCTTTGATGAGTATTGACTTTAAGGGAATCGGATATAGATTCGGTGAAGATGCTGGCTATATAGAACTCAGGCCGGATAACCGGTTTAAGGATAAAGAAAGGCCGTATAAATTAAAATTAAAAGCAGCAAAGGAATTTCAATACCCGTATTTTATAATATCCATATGCAGGGAAGATGAAATTGACAAAAAAGCACATATAAAAATAATCGAGGGGATCATTGAAAATTTTATATCAAAGAATGATTTCGAAAAGAAAGCAAATGAATTATTTAGAAAAGACATAAAGCTCATCGGTAAATTTAAGCCATTTGAAATAAAAAAGTATATTATTGATTTTATAATTATTCCCCTGGAAAAAAATATTGGGCAAAAGCATAACAGATTTAAAGACATTGTAAGTATTTATGAAAGAAAAATAATAAAAAAAGGTGCAATTATTAGATCATTTGAGCTAAATGTTCCAAAAGTAAGTGATTTTATCTGTAAAAAACCAGGGCAAGCCTTATTTGGCCCTGGCGGGAAGTGCAAAAAGAAAGCAGAGACTGGATCCCTCTGTGAATTAGATGACGGCCATAAGAAAATAGTACAAACAGTATTGATAAGAAACACTATTTTTCCAGATTCCTTGAAACTTGCAGAAAATATAGCAAAATACCTGATCTTTAAAAAATATTTGGATCAGCTGCTCCCCAGCAAGTGCCCTCCTTAAAATGAGTAAAATAAATACAAAAATTCTTATAGTGTAACCCCGGAGTTGGAAGTTTTTAATAAACCAGGTATATGCAGAAACTTTTATACTAAATTTTATTTGATTTATAAAAAAATATTAACTATTCTTAATATAAATATAATCTTATAAAGGGTCGGTGGTCAAAAATGGAAGCCAAATTAAAGCATGTCGAGGGAAATAAAAAGGCAAAGATCGTCCTATATGCCCTGAGTACCTGCCAGTGGTGCAGAAAGACCAAAGATCTTCTGGTTGATATGGGATTGGATTATTATTATGTTGATGTGGACCTGGCTGATAAAGAGGATAGGAAAGAGATAATAGAAGAGGTAAAAAAATATAATCCTTCCGTAAGCTTTCCTACAATGGTGGTGGATAATAAGGATTGCCTTGTCGGATTTGACGAAGATAAAATTAAGGAAAAGTTTTCTTAATGGAAAAAATGGGCAAAAAAGAGATTGAAGAATTCTATACCAGGCTCAAAGCTGATGCTGGATCCGGAGGCTATAATCTGAATCCAGATGCAGGATTTGTAATGGCCCTGGTAGAGGGGCTTCTTGTTAACCAGGAAGGATATGGTTATGTGGCATGTCCATGCAGGCTGGCTGCAGGCCAGAAAGCCGATGACCTGGATATAATATGTCCCTGTGATTACAGGGATCCTGACCTGGATGAATATGGAGTATGCTATTGCGCGCTTTATGTGGACCTGGAAATAATAAAAGGCAAAAAGGAGATAAGGACGATCCCTGAAAGAAGGCATGTGGAACAGGATGAGGGAGGAGAAGAAATTTTGAAAACAGCTTTTAATATCAAATATCCTATCTGGCGCTGCAGAGTCTGCGGCTATCTGTGTGCCAGGGAAAACCCACCGGAAATTTGTCCCATATGTAAAGTAAAAAAAGAGAGATTTGAAATTTTTGTAAACAGTAAATAATATTTTATGAAATGGATCGATTTTAGAAGTGATACTGTGACTGAACCCACTGTGGAGATGCTTGAAGCCATGAGAAATGCCGAGGTGGGTGATGATGTCTATGATGAAGACCCTACAGTGAATAAGCTGCAGGAAAAAGCTGCTCGAATACTGGGAAAAGAAGCTGCAATATTTGTGCCCTCAGGAACATTTGGAAACCAGCTTTCTATACTGACCCACACAAACAGGGGAGATGAGATTATCGTCTCCAGGGATAATCATATTTTTTTATACGAAGTCGGGGCCTCAGCTGTAATATCCAGCGTACAATTACAACTGCTGGGTGCAAATGCTGGGAGAGTTGATATTGGTGAATTAAGGTCCGCATACCGGATCAGTGACATACATTATCCGAAGACTGGTTTGGTGTGCATTGAAAATGCCCACTCTTCAGGCACGGTGATGCCATTAGAGAATATGAAGGAAGTATTTGAATTTTCCAGGTCCGTAAAAGTCCCGGTACATCTGGACGGAGCAAGGATTTTTAATGCTTCTGTAGTCATGAATACTGAGCCTGCTGTATTAGCCTCGTTTGCCGATTCTATAATGTTTTGCCTTTCAAAAGGATTGTGCGCCCCTGTAGGGTCTATACTGGCCGGCAGGGAGGTTTTCATAGAAAAAGCAAAAAAATATAGAAAGATGATGGGGGGAGGAATGCGCCAGGCTGGTTTTATGGCTGCAGCTGGAATTATTTCAATCGATAAGATGGCTTCAAGGCTGGGCCAGGATCACTCTAATGCTGATTATATGGCAAATAAAATGGAAGAGATAGAACTGTTTTCAGTAAACAGGGACCAGCTTGATATAAATATGGTATTTTGCAGTGTCAACCAAAAATCATTTGATGATAAAAAATTCATTGATCATCTAGAGAAAAATAATATAAAAATACATCCAAGGCATGACAATGAGTTTAGATTTGTGACTCATTATTGGATCACGAAAGAGAAGATCGATTATTTTATAGAAGTGATCAAAAAGTTTAAATAAGATCAATCCATTGTTACATCTTTTTCAACCATTTTAGCTATTGTCAGTTTATCTTCCCCAAATTTATCTGATATCCTGTTGATGGCTTCGGTTAAATTTTCATCATCCGGGACTTCTGAAGATAATAGATCTTCCAGTAAGACTGTCGGCTTAAGGCCGCTGACAGAGATCCCCGCCAGCCTGACCTTCTTGCGGTCGAGGTCAATATTTTTAAGCAGGCCCACGGATGAACGGTGAATATCAAACATGCTATAGGTATATTTATTCAAGGTCAGCCTTTTAGTCATTGTCTTAAAATCAGAGAACCTCACTTTGAGGGTGACCACCCTGCCTTTGTATTTTTTTGAACGCATATTTCTTGATATTTTTTGTGAGAGCAGAAGAAGGGTAGATTTTAGCACCCCGAAATCATCAATATCTTTACTGTAGGTAATCTCTCTTCCGATTGACTTGGGTTCACGATTTGGTATGACTTTTCTATTGTCGACTCCATTTGCCATTTCATGCATGCTCTTCCCATATTCTCCAAACCTGGATTCTATTACACCTGATGGGGCATCTGCAAGGTCGCCTATAGTCTCGATCCCCATTGATTTAAGCTCTTTGACAGTTACCCTGCCGACACCCCATATATAAGATACGGGCAGGAGCTTTATTTTTTCGATCATTTCAATGGTGTTTTCAAGGACTGTGAGGCCATTTGGTTTTCCTATATTTGAAGCAAGCTTTGCCAAAAATTTATTGGGCCCTATGCCGGCAGAGGAAGTAAGATTTGTCTGTTCATATATCCTGCCTTTTATTTTCTTTGCTATTTCCAGGACATATCCAAAAAGTTTTTCACAACCTGTCACATCCAGGAATCCTTCGTCACAGCCGACTGTTTCCACCAGGGGAGTGAATTTGTGGAATATCTCCCTTATTTTAAGTGACTCTCCCAGGTATTTCTCCATGTTTACAGGGACATAGACCCCATCAGGGCACAGTCTCTTTGCCCTGGACAGAGGCATTCCTGAATGCAGGCCGTATTTTCTTGCTTCATAAGATGCTGCTGAGATCACCCCTCTGTTCAGCGGCCCCCCTACAATAAGGGGCTTATTCTTATATTCGGGATTATCCCTTTGCTCTATCTGGGCAAAAAAAGCATCCATGTCTATATGGATTATTTTTCTCAGTTTTCCCATATGGAACTCACTCTTGCCAGTATATCATTTTTAATATCAGCCTTTTTTATATCACTTTTTTTCTTCTTTAAAAACAGGGGACTGATCACATTCCTGCCTATTACAGATATGTTTTCATCCTTGAAATGGAGTCTTCCTTCTATTATTATCACTGATTCATTCATTATTGTCCTGGTATTTCTCCTGTAGGCATCCGGGAAAAATACGGATTCATACATGCCGTCCTCATCTTCAAGTGTGCAGAATAGCATGTTTTTACCATCCCTGGTCTTTTCTATCCTCCTGGTGATGACCATTCCTGCAGTGAAGATATTTCCAGTGCCGGCAGGTCTTTTGCTATTGGCCAGGACAGGGAAGCACCTGCTTCTTACGACTTTTAATTCCTTAAACTCATCCCTGAAATACTCAAGGGGGGAATAGCTGACACAGAATCCCAGTATCTTTTCCTCCAGTTCCAGTTTCTCCTCCAGGGTGAAATCTTTTTTATCCTGGTGGGGGAGACCACCTGAACCGGGTCCTGTGCTTTTAAGGTGGGAAAAGGCCAGGAGTAAATGTTTTCTTCCAGAGCCGGTATAATCAAAGGCACCGACTTTTATAAGGTTCTCGACTGCATTTTTTGTGACCCTGCAATTTTTTGAGGCCCTGTAGTAAAAATCAGTAAGATCCTTAAAATCACCATTTTTTCTTCTTTCGTCTATCACAGAGCTTGCCCCCACGGCTCCCAGTCCCTTCACGGCAGAAATGGGGGCCCTTATTGATGTCCCAACGTCTTCAACAGTAAATCCAAGCATGCTCCTGTTTATATCCGGAAGCTTGATTCCCAGATTTAATCTTCTTGCTTCTTCGATATACCTGGCACTGCCGTAATATCCGGAATTATTGGTAAGTATGGTAGACAGCAGCTCTGCAGGATAATGAGCCTTTATATAACAGGTCTTGTAGGAAAGCTCTGCATAGGCCGCAGCATGGGCCTTGACGAAGCCATAACTTGCGAATTTAGATATCAGGCTAAAAATTTCCCTGGCCACTTTTATATGGTACCCCTGCCGGAGCGCTCCTTTAATAAACCTGGCCTGCTGGCTTTCCATAGCTTTTCCTGAAAGCCTGGTTATGGCTTTTCTTAAAACATCAGCTTCACTCAGTGAGTAACCGGCTACCCTGAGCGCCAGCTGCATCACCTGTTCCTGGTATAGTATGACCCCGTAGGTCTCTCCAAGGATCGGTTCCAGGTCAGGGTGAAAATAGGCCACTTTCTCCCTCCCGAACTTTCTTTCAATAAAGTTCTTGACCATCCCTGACTGCTGGGGGCCCGGCCTGTACAGGGAAATAAGCAGTGTTATGTCGTTTAAGTCTTGTGGCCCTATTTTTTTCATCAGTGTCCTGATACCCGAGCTTTCAAGCTGGAAGACTCCCAGTGTCTTACCTTTTTTTAGGAGATCAAATGTCTTTTTGTCATCATATTTCATCTTTTGCCAGGCAAGCCTTATATTCCTGCTGGACCTGAGAGTATCTGTCACCTCGCTTATCAGGGTCAAGCTTAAAGAATTTATGAGGTCGATTTTTATCAGTCCAAGGGTTTTTATGCTGTCCTTGTCATACTGGCTCATTATTTCACCGGTTTCCGATAAGATAAGGGGGACCTTTTTTGCCAGCCTGGAGTCGGATACCATGAATGCAGAAGGGTGCATGGAGAAATGGCGGATAAAGCTTTCGATCTTGCTTGAAATAGAGAGTATCTTCCTGTACGGTGAATTTTTTATATCTGCACCAGGAGAGCCCTTTGTACCGTCTTTTATATTTTTAGGGCCATGGAACCTCCTAAAACCGGGAACTGCCTTTATAATATGGTCTATTTCTGATTTATTGAGGTTTAAAAGCCTGCCGGTCTCCCTCAGGGCCGCTCTTGGTTTAAGGGTTGAGAAAGTGCATACCCTGGAAATATTGTCTTTGCCGTATTTTGAGGCAAGATATTTAAGGACCTCGGGTTTTCTTTTGCTGCACAGATCGATGTCAATATCCGGGGGCTCTTTTCTCTCCTCATTTAAAAATCTCTCAAAGTAAAGATTATTCTTAATAGGATCTACATCGGCGATTCCCAGCACATAGGATACCAGGCTCCCTGCAGCAGAACCTTTTCCACAAATAGGTATATTATTATTGCGGACAAATTTTGCCATATCGGCCACTATTAAAAAATATCCACAGTAACCTGTTTTCATTATTATTTTTAATTCTTTGTCCAGTCTCCGGCAGACTTCC
>SDBS01001408.1_pt1 | contig 24369 bp, 35 predicted proteins | sample 2277091 | NCBI WGS metagenome assembly SDBS01 (sample SAMN10404972, study PRJNA504765) | marine sediment metagenome | isolation source: marine sediment core GS10_PC15, 163 cmbsf | place: Arctic Ocean: Southern Knipovich Ridge | collected 2010
TCATGAATTAGATGATTACCGATTTAAAAAACTCATTGAACGTGCGGGATTAGAAATAATAAATTGGCAAAAATTTTACACTTATAAAAACATAGTCTGGCAGGGATTTACCGGATTACGTCCGTTTATAAAAATGTTTTACAAACGTCATTCATACGTAAAATGTATAAAAAAACAAAGTTTTGATGAATAGAAATCTAAACAGGAACAGCAATGAAACGAATAAGAATTAAAATATTTTGGGCATGGTATGATTCATGGATAGGGGCATACTGGAATAAAGATAAACGGGTCTTATATATCTGTCCCCTTATGTGGATAGTCATTGCAATTTCAATCAGACCTAAAGAACAAGAGGATATAAGATGTAAATATTGCACAACCCAAATAACAGAAGGCGATACATGCTTCAGTTGTTCCATAGAATTAAGGCTTGAAGAACAGGAGGAACAATACAAAACACCACAGAATCCTGAATTTTATGGTCAGGAATGGGAAATTAGTGATTAATTTAAACAGGAGGAACGGCCATGAAAGAAGTACTTAAAAGAGCGTTATTTGTCCCGGCAATAATATCATATTTAATCATATTGGTTATTCATGGTATAATATCACTTATCACCTGGGTCCCATTCGGAATGAAAGTACCCCATTGGATCAGTAAAAATATTCTTGGTCCTTATTGGAAGTGGATTATTAAAATATATGAATTATGAAAAGCCAAATCTAAACAGGAGGAACAGCTATGAAAAAACAAGGTTTATTAATGAAGTATTTTGTATTAAAGCCCAAGGGTAGTGATATTTACGCAGAGGCATCAAGAAAAGCCATGAAGGCTTACGCGGCTCATATTATTGGTGACAATGAACAATTTGCTGATGAATTACGAGCATGGGCTGATAGAGAAACTCAAAGATGTGTTTTGTTAAAAAAGAAAGATGATTGATAGTATTGAATTTGAATTATATAATATAAAGGGGAACAGCTATGAAATTTTACCTTGATATGATTTGGATTGCGCCGGCAATAGGGATAATTCTGGCAATATGTTTTATATCCCTGGCCTGCCTGATAGTGGTAAAGCTATTTAACCGGGACCTGGTCAGGTACCTAAAAAACCCGAAAAATGAGAAACTTTAAACCCCAGGGCAAGACCCCCAACCCTGATTTTTATAGGCAATTATTTATTTTTATGGCATCGATCATTTTATTAGGGGTCCTTTGTTGGATCTTTGGAATATGAAATAAACTACAATTATGAACATAGAAAAATTCATTAAAGCCCTATCACCTGAAGAATATAGCCAATTAATGGTCTATTTTTCTAAGAAACCTAGAATAATATTTTTGTCAGATATTTTAAAATCTAATCACTTTCAAGAAAAACGATTAAGAAAGGGACTTATGGAAATGTTTGAATATAAGGGTGATCTACCATATTGGCAAGTGGAACAGGAATTAATCAAATATAGAAATATAGGAAAAGGTACTGTCACCTTGTTTGAAAAGGAATTATATAAATTCCTGGATATTGAATGAAATATCGCCCATCAAATGGTACTGAAGGCATGATTTTCATGGATGAATTTTGCGACCGGTGTTATTATGACCGGAACCAGGATTGCCCGATTATTGTTTTGACCATGTGCCTTGAAACTGAGGACAAAGATTACCCCCCTGAGTGGATTTATATTGGTGAAACCCCCACTTGCACCAAATTCCGGGCCGACCGGTACGGACCAGACGACGGCCCCAGCCCCCCGCAGCCCAAGATCCCGGAAGACCCTAACCAATTATGTTTACCCTTTGAGTTTAATGAAATAATGGCCGGCCAGGTCGATAAAACCCATGAAAGAAGAAGAAACAATAACAGAACAGCAATTCCAAAAACGATCATATAAGTCTTACATGGAAATTTGGCATTGTATTATAAGGGAAGAAAATCCAGAAAAGTGTATGCTATTAGCTGTTGATTTTGATGAAGGTCTTTTTAAACTCATGCCATTTCCAGAAGCAGTTTATGAGGAAAAATCTTTCTGGTCGCATTATTCACATTGTCAATTTCCACCGCGTCAATTTCCACCGCGTAAAGCAAAAATGGATATAATTAAATAATTACGTATGATTAAAGTAATAACCCCGCCCAGGTGCCAGGTATGTGATACGCTAATTACAACGGCTAACTGGTATGTCTCTGATTTCCGCATAGGATTCTGTATTTGTAAGGGATGTAGGCGGGAAAAACGTAAACGGACTCCCTTTATTTATAACGCCTTTTAAACTTATTTATAAGGTACATCAACTAATAATTCGTAATATTTTTTTTTCTCCCCTCAAACTCCCCTCTTAATAGTCCTTATTCTTATCCTTATCCTTAACCCCATACTTGACCTCAATTTGAGGTCTAATTGGGGTCTAATTTTAAATTTTATAAGTTTATAAGAATCAAAGAGTTATGAAAATATTAAAAATATGGTGTTAATAAAGCTGTTTATAAAAATGTTCATAGGATGTTAATAAACCCCTCCGTTTATTAAGACTGAATAAACATACCTTTACATTAAATGTTCAAACCGGAGAGATCCATGCGAAAAAATACCGTTTTAATTGCTGGACAGGAACCCAGTGATGCAGCCAATTTTCGCTCCAATTCTATATCCGTATCAACCAAATCCCGCATAAAAGAGTCTTTTCTACAGATAGAGGAAATTTCAGGGATACCCGCTCCCGGCGAGCAATTCCGTATCATTACCATTCGTGCAATAGTAACTTTTGACTTCATTTTGGCTATCCTGAAAGCCGAAATAATCCAGGAATTGCATATTGCGATATACCGCATAGGGAAAAAAACCCTGGCAGAATTATTAAGCCTGCATAAATCCGGCAGCATTGGCAAAATATTTTTTCTCATTAATAACGGGATCCCCAAAATGGTGCCAGGAGTGTACGAAATCCTTATGAAACATGTTTCCCCGGATTGGAGGGTGAAGATGGAGCATACCCATACTAAAATAATACTTGCCAGAACGCAGGATAATCATTATGTGGTGGAGGGATCCGGAAATATGAGCCAGAACGGCCAATTTGAACAATATATTTTTGAGAACAACAAACCCGTTTACGATTTTCACCGTGAATGGATGGAAAAACTTTAAAAAATGACTGAAAAAAAGAAATTCAGAGCCGTAGCCGGCATAGCAGCAATGGACATTTTGGAAGCCTGGGGGATCCAAACCAGGGGACTAAGGAAAGCCGTAATAACCATTGTATACGATGATGCTGTTTTTGTAGATGTTGAATACCTGGCCGATGAGATGGACGCCGGCGAAAAAGCGGGATTGAAAGAAAAATACATGTTGGGAAAAATAGACTAATGCCAGGCGGAAACAAAAATATAAAGCCCGAAGATGGACACCAATTTCAACCAGGTGAAAAAGCAGCGGAGAAATATACAAAGAAAATTGCCGAACAGCTTGCTAATGAACTGCTTGACTGGATGGAAGAGGTGGACGAAAACGGAAAGGATAGTGGACATATATTCATTTGTGACTTCCTGGCAGATCGCCGATTAACAAAAAATCTATGTTCATACCTGGCAAGAAAATTCTCCTCATTTTCGGATTTATTGGAGATTGCCAAACTCAAACAAGAGGCCAAGCTATTAAAATACGGCGTTGCTGACCGGCTAAATGCCAGCATGACCAAATTCGTTTTGATTAACCACCACGATTACGTAGACAGGCAGAATATTGACCATACAACCCAGGGCCAGGCCGTTAATGATATCCAGATCCGGGTTGCAGATAAGGCGACTATTGATAAAGTAAAAAAACTTTTAAACGGTGACAAACCTGACCAGGATATTTGACCGGAACGCTGAGGCGTATTTTTCCGGGTCCCCTTTAATCGTTAATCAGGGGGGCCAGGGATCCAGTAAGACGTTTTCCATCTTACAGCTTATCTATTTAATTTTAAAGCATTCCGTGCATCCCCTGATAGCTTCCGTATGTTCATACGCCCTGCCACACCTGAAAATCGGAATTGTCCGGGATTTGTACAAAATTATTGCCTCATTTGGTCAAAACCCTGATTCAATACACAACCGATCGGACCATTTTTTCAAATTCCCCAATGGATCCGTCCTGGAATATTTCGGGATCCGGGACAATTACAGTAAGGTACACGGTCCGCGCCGGGATATCCTGTATATGAATGAGATTAATAATAAAACAGTTTATGAGGATTTCGATAACCTCAACCAGCGTACCCACGGGACTACATTTGTGGATTACAACCCCCGTGCTGAGTTCTGGCTGCAGGACCAGGTATTACCCCACTTCAAACATACCTTCATCAAATCCACCTTCCGGGACAATCCCTGGATCCCTGACAGCGAATTAAAAAAGATTCTTTGGAAAAAAGGAAAGGATCAGTTTAAAAATTGGTGGAAGGTTTACGGAGAGGGCGAAACCGGGACATTGGAAGGCCAGGTATTTGAAAACTGGGATTACGGCGAATTTGACACCTTTTTACCCTTTGGTTACGGCATGGACTTTGGATTTCACCCGGATCCGGACGCAATGGTTAAGGTTGCCATTGATGAAAAGCGCAAAATCATTTATTGTGATGAAGTGATGTACCAGGCTGGCCAGTCAACCGATGCCCTGCATAAGGCCGTTCTGGTCAGGGTCGAGAGTATTAAAAATCTGATTGTAGCAGAGAGCGCGAACCCACGGACTATTGAGGACCTAAAAACGCGCACAAGCAAGGTTACTCAATTGGCTCTAAACATCCAGGCAGTCAAGAAAGATAACACCGTTGCCGAATGGTTAAAGAAAATGGTTGAGTATAAGATTATCATAACCAGGGACAGCCATAACCTAGCCAAAGAACTGAGTAACTACGTATGGAGTGATGAAAAGGCCGGTATCCCTATTGATGCTTTTAATCATCTAATTGATGCCTTCCGTTATTATTTCATGTACCAGAAACAAAAAATTAATACAAATGTTTGGGCTTAAAATCATATCAAATAAAGCGATTGAGAGAGAAATTAATATACAACTCCAATCACGCACATCTAAACAGATGGCTGAATTTGAAACCCAGGTAACCCAGTCAAATGAATTAAACCGGGCTTTGTATGATATGCTTGCAACTGGTATGGCCCTGGGGAAGGATGCCAAAATAGGTCAGTACGTCAAAGAGGGATACGAAAGCAACCCGGACCTTTTTTCAATTTGTATGCGCCTGGCCGGTATGTTTGCAGATATCCCGCACCGATTGGTGGAAGTTGCCGACGACGGGACAGAAACCGACGCATACGACCCGGTAATTGAATCTATAATGACAAAGCCTAATTATTATCAGACATTCAATGAATTTAAGGTTGCATACGCTGTTTTTAAGTATATCACAGGCAATGCGATTGTTTACGCCCCCAAATATACGGCCGGGTTAAATATAGGTCAATTAACGCAGGACGGGCTACTAATGATGCCCACCCAGGACATTACAATCAAATCAAAGGGATGGAAGCAGCCGGTAGGATTTTATACCCTCAGTCAGAACGAAAGCTATAGGATCGACGCTGCAGATATCTGGCATGAACGCTTTGCACCAACTCTGCGATATACCGACGGTCAAAATTTTATGGGCATGTCCCCGGTTAAGGCAGCCGCCAACCTGATCAATTCACAAAACGCCGGTTATGAGATAACGGCCAAAACGTACAAAAATATGCACCCCCCGTCAATTATATGGAAAGAAGGCCAGGGGGATGAATCCACAAGCGAGCAAGAGGCCAAATTCCGGGAGAAGTATAAAACCAAGTATTCCGGGCTTAACAATTTCACAACCCCGATTTTTACAATGGGTAAAGTAGGTATCACAAAAATAGGATTTGAAAACCTGGGTGAATTGAAGATAATCGAAATGTCAGAGCATGGATTAAGGATATTTTGTAACCTCCTGCAGGTACCCTCTGAATTGTTCGGTGATACAAAGGCCAGCACCTACAATAATAAATTGATGGCCAGAAAGGCGATTTATACCGATAGGATCATGCCCGACCAGACAAGTTTCTGCGAAGGGATAACCGATATTTTCAGGGCCTACAATCCCAGGTTTAAACTTGTGCCTGATTATTCCGGGGTCGAAGCCCTACAGGAAGATAAGGTTATTAAATCGACCTGGGTAAGTAAAGAGTATAACGACGGGATTATTACCGGGGATGAATACCTTGAATTAATGGGACAGGAGCCGACCGGGTTACCTGAGATGCAGATACGTTATATCGCCATGAACCGGGTCCCCCTGGATTACACAGAACCAGACGACCGGACAGGAGAAAATAATGCACTTAATAATGATGAATTATGACAGAAAAACAGAAAACCTGGACCAAGGCGCAAGTTGAAAAACTTCTGGACCAGCAAAAAGCCGATTGCGCTGATGTAATCCAGAAAAACAACCTTTCTGAATACACGGCCAAAAAGAAGATTCTTGATTGTGAGCGGGTAAAGTTCTAATATGGGATTACGGCGTAGGATATGGAGAAATATTGACCGGGAAAAAGCCGCGTACAGGCGAGCCATGCGGCCGCTATTTCGCATGGCATTGGATGCCAGTATTGAACCGTTTTGGAATGAATTGGACGGTATTTCTAATATCACACATTTAGAAGTACCCGACCCCAACCCGCGGCCGTTAATTAAGGCTTTTCGCCGCATGTATTTCACCGCCGCACTGGAAGCCGCCCGGCGGGATTACAACCAGGCAAAAGCCATGCATGAAGGGCAAATAACATATTTCTGGCACCCTGACAGCCTAATAAAGGGTGATGATGAAATGTTTACCGATGCAATGACGATTGCAATAAATGATTACCTGGCCACAGAGGTAGGGTTGACAATAACCGCCCTGGGAGACACCACTAAAGCCCGGTTGAAAAGATTACTGGAACGCTTGGTACCTGAAATAATCGATTCAGGGATAGGAGGGGGAGCCGCACAAACCGCACTAAGGGACGCCGTACAAAGTGCCTGGCACCGGGACAGATATTTTAGGACCGAAAGGATAGTCAGAACAGAGGTAAATAGGGCAACCAATTGGGGATCCCTGAAAGGGGTGCAAAGTACCGGGGTTGCTCATTACAAGGTTTGGTTATCTGCTTTCACCCAAAACAGCCGGCCGGAGCATACCATGGAGGACGGCCAGAAGGTTGACAGTGAAGAAAATTTTTTGATTGACGGTGAAGATTTGCAATATCCAGGGGATCCAGCTGGCAGCCCTGGTAATACAATCAATTGCTTATGTTCAATGACATACGAAACGAAACAACTTGAAGCATCATGAAAGAAATAGGGACATTTAAAAATCTGGATTTACCGATCAAGGACCTGGATGAAAAAAAGGGAATTGTAACGGTTTATATTAACGCGTTCAACAATGAAGATTCAGACGGGGATATTTCAGACCCCGGATCTTTCAAACGGACTTTCAGAAACGGGTCCAGGATTAAGCACCTATTAAACCATGATATCTACAAATTGATCGGGGTACCTATCAAATTATGGGAGGATGAAATAGGAGCCATAGCCAAAAGCCAATTAAATATGAATAAGGAAATTGGAAGGGATGTTTTTGAAGATTACAAGCTATACATGGAGCATGGCCGCACCCTGGAACACTCAGTAAGGGTTTATCCGGTTAAACGGTCCAGTGAGGACAACCGGCATGTACTCGAGTGGAAATTATGGGAATACTCAACCCTTTATGGCTGGGGAGCAAACGAAGAAACCCCTTTGATTGACCTCAAATCAATTAACGAGATCGATATAAACGAATTAATGGCCGACCTGGATTTGATGATCAGAAAAGGCAATTACTCAGATACCAGGGGCCGCGAAATAGAAGAAAAATATGATGAATTAAAAAATCTTTTAGACTCATTGGACACTCAGAAGGACCCGCCGGACACTCTGGAAACGGACCCGCCCGGCACTCAGTCTGACCCGCCCGATACTCAAAAAGACGACTTACATAGTTTTTTAAATCAAATTAAAATTTAAACGTAATGACCGAAGCAGAAAAAAAAGCAGCTGCAGAAAAAAAGGCAGACATAGAGGCAAAGGCCAAGGAAATTAATGACTCGATTGAGGCATTAAAATCCAGCCTGGATAAAAAGGCCAACGTTGACGTTTTGGAGGCGAAGCATGCAGAAATAACGGACAAATTGAAATTGCTGGCTAGTCAGGAAGATTTGACAAAGCAGCAAAAACAATTGGACGAGATTTCAACACAGCTTAAAGGTATTGGAGAAATCCAGGACAAAAAACTCAAATCCGTTGACGAGCAAATTTTGGAGAGCCTCAAAAATGAGGATTTCCAAAAGAGATTGAAAGAATTTTCGGGACGGGGTGAATTAGGCAGTTTTGAAGTTGCCCGGAAAGCCGCTGATATCGACACTGACGACATCAACAGCGGTACGATTGAAACCCAAACAGAAAGCGGAGTTGCTTCCGCACCATGGAGGCTGACCCCCGTGAGAAATGCAGTCCGCTGGGGAACCATTGGAGCAGGCAGGGATTCAGTAAGCTGGTGGGAACAAACAACCCGGACAGACAGCGCGGAAGTTGTAACCGAACAGGCCGCACCGGGGTCCGGATCCGCCCTGACCTGGACAAAGCAGAGCCTGGATATCAAGATGATCAAGGATTTTACAAAGGTAAGCAAGAGCGCCCTTGAGGATTTTGAGTACATCAACAGCGAAGTTCAGGACCTTATGTCAAACGGGATACCGCGCGAACTGGAAGACCAGTTAATAGACGGTACCGGCCTGACCAAGTACCTGACCGGGATTACCACATATTGCAAAACCTTTGCCAAGCCGGCGAATTTCACAAAAGTACCGAGTGCCAACGACGGGGACGTCCTGGCCGCCGCTATTTTGCAATGTATGAACGGTAACACATCCGACACCGAGAAAAAGGGTTACATGCCTTCCCTGATTATCGTAAATCCTGGTACTAAGGTTGATATGAGGCTGGTAAAGTCCAGTATTGACACCTATGTTAAGCACCCCATGATTTCAGACGACGGGGGAACTTTCGACGGAATCCGGATCGCATCAAGTTTGGATCTGGCCGCCGGTGAATTTATCGTAGGGGACTTCAACCAGGCAAAAGCCTATATGAAACGGAACATGAAAATTTCGTTTCATTATGAAAATGAGGATGACGTTTTGAACGACCTTGTTTTGGTTTTGGCATCCATCCGGGTTGCCGGATTGGTGGTAACAACCCCCGGGGCATTTGGTTTTGTGACTGGCACAATGGCAGCCGGTAAACCGCTCATTGAAGAAGCCGTAGCCTAAACAGTTATATTAACATTTAAAAAAAATAGGAGAAAAAGCATTATGAAACGTTTAATTGTTTTTATGACAATGGCCCTTTTGCTGATAGCAGGAGCATGCAAAGTTGATGGCCAGGTAACAGCCCGCCAGGTAGTGACTAAATCATTGAATCGTAACGCCACGTATTATGAGTACACAGGGGTTGCGGGTGATACATTGGGAACAGAACAGGATACTTTATATTTCACTATCCTGCCAAATAAACACGGCCCGGTTAATGTATCCGCCAGGGTCGAAGGGACCCGTACAGGATCAACCGACAGTTATGATATAGATATCGAAGGGAAAGTTTTTGCAAATGATTCATGGGCAAAGGTTGTCGAGACAGCCGGGAATGTTGCCAGCGTATCTATGTACCAGGGCGAAACCGCTTTGGTTGATTCAACTGGAGTAGCCGACGCCATACCAGCATCGGGAATAAATTTTTATCGATATTTCAGGGTTGCGTGTTTTACAGATGGGACGGTGGCAGTAACCGACAAATTTACGATTACCGCCGTACTGTTTAAGATTTACGAAAGGCGTTAATTATGAACCTGTGGAGGACGCAAGCGGTAACCCTGAAATCCAGCGGGGAAACCATTCATGTATTGCCTAGAGAGATTGACGGTCTAATTGAGGCCGATATAATCGATAAAGGCGGGAAATCTACCAGGGTAAAGGTAACACCTAAAGCCGACGCGAAAGTTAAAGCCGCAAAGGAAGCGGCCGAGAAGATCGAAAAGGCCAAAGCCGAAAAAGCAGCCGAGAAAGCCGCAAAGGATAAGGAGGAAAAAGAGGCCGGGAAAACCAAGGAGGAAAAGAACCCAGGGGGGACGAAAACCGAAAAGGTAACCGGCAAGGCAGAGGTAAACCAGCCTGCAAAACGGCCGGTTAACATTACCAGCCCGAAAGCTCAATAATCAATAAAACCTGGGATCAATGGACAAACGAATAAAAACAGACATTACAAGCGAAATATTAACCGCGCAGGATCTTAAAACATTCATTGTTTATGACGATAATGACGCGGCAGAAATTACGCTGATTGATGATATGATAAAAACCGTGCGCACTCATTTGGAACGCCGGATGTCATTGTCCTTTGGTCCCAGGGTTTATGAAGTATTTTTTAAATCAGATGATGGACCGTTTATTTTGCCCGTTTACCCTATCATTTCGATTGATGAGGTTAATACAATCGATCATGAGGGCGACCAAGTCGAATTAGATCTAAATACGGGCTATTACAAAAAGGGGGCTTATGAGGTTGAGATTTTGCCCGTCGGAAGTACTAACCTGGATCTCCTGGTCGAATGTACGGCCGGGTATGGTCATGAGGATACCGAAGATTTGCCTTTAGATATTGTAGGGGCAATAAAAAGCCAGGTTTTTCAGTGGTACGATAACCGGGACGATTTTTATGAAGGTAATTTTTTAGGGCTGATCGATAAAATTGTACGCAGCTATAAAAGGGAATGGTAACATGAGGCCAGCAAAATTTAATAAACATATTACAGTACAGCAGCGCACCAAGGTTGAAAATGATATCGGGGGCTGGTCAAATGATTGGGCTGATATGTTTACTACTAAAGCCAATGTAAGCAGCTTAGACGGCCGCACACGCCTTGAAATGGGGAAATTGGCATACCAGGAGGCTTACGACATTAAATTCCGGGCCAGGGCCGCTAATCCGGACGGCAATAACCAGGTAATTTATAACGGCAAAGCATTTCAGGTGAATACCCTGACATTCGAAGATAACGACCGATTTATTAGAATGATTATATCCAGATGATTAATGTCAAATTAGATACAACCCTTTTTTCAAAGCAAATTGACCAGTTTGTTAAAAAAAACAACCGGGATTTCAAATTTGCCGTTATGATGGCAACAAATGAATGTCATAAAATGGCTAAAAGAAAGATCCGGCAACATTCGAGTAATTCAAAGGTTAGAAGCGGCAACCTGACCAATAACATACATCAAAAAATAATCGGTGGAGGCTTCACAGGGGAGGTTATTTCTAATGCCAGTTACAGCCAGGCATACGAAGAAGGAACCCGGCCGCACCTGATCCGGATACAGAGTAAAAAAATACTGGCAGGGCCAGCACGGGGCGCCCCTTCCGGGTGGAAAAGTTTTTCACCAAATGGAGATTACGCCCTTTATGGGACCAGGGTAAAACATCCAGGAACCAGTCCGAATCCGTTTATGTATCCTGCCTGGCTATGGGGAACGCGCAAACTGGAAGATTATATACGAAAAGCATTAAACTAATATAGACCTAACGTTACGTTGATATGATATACCGAGATCCGACACACGCAATTTTAAAGGCTTACGTAGCTTTATTGAAGGGATCTATTCAATATAACGGCCAGGCCGTCCCGGTAGGTACCAAAATTGCCCAGGGTGCCACCGAGTACATTTTAATCCAAATTGACGACGTAGAAAACCAGTCAACCGGGGATGGGCCATTATATCGGTGTTATATCACATTGGAAATTGTAAGCCAGCAGGACATAACTTCCGGTGACGAGGATCCGGTTAATAGGATCGCCGAACAATTGCTTGAAATTATTTCCGAGCCAGAACAGTTTATTATGGATAATTTTACTTGTGTAATGGTCATGCCCTCATCAATGGAGAGGGACAGCGAAAACACAGAAAGCAATTATAATATAATGCGAAAAATCAGGATGATAAATTATATTGAACAAATTAAATAAATTAAAATTATGAAAAAGTACATTTTTATTACAGTTTTGGTAGTTTTGGCAGCCTTTTTAATGTCAACAACCAGCGTAAGGAACGCGCAACTTACCAGTAAGTTAACCGTTTACGAGAATCTTGTGACCCCGCTGACGACAACATTTATTCAGTTAAACGGGGTAGATGAAACGATAAACTATAAATCCGGGAATGTGAGAACGGACGCGGACCTAGTTTACGCAGACACGGTCAAAAATTCCGGTACCCTGGACTTGACCAGCCTTACAAATACTTTAGGGGAAGCCCTGGATTTGACAGCCCATGTAATTGTGGCAATTAAATTTTTTGTGGAGGATGATTCTGCAGCCGTTTTTACCCTCGATGAGGCCGCAAGTAATAGTTATCCCTTATTCGGGGCGACCTATGATTTAGACTTACAGGCAAACATGAGCCTATTATTTAAATGCGATACCGTATTAATACCAGTCGCAAGCGGGGCCAAAAATATTGATTACACAAGCAACAATGATTCGACAAGTTTGTTTATAATCCTTATTGCGGCGGATAGTTACATCTAATAATCATTTTTAAACCATTTAAAAACAATTTGAAATGGCAGCACAACCAGGATATTTAACAGTAATTAATGTTGACGGGTCGGTACTCTGTGGAAGGCGCAGCATGAGTATGGACGTTGAGGCCGACATGGCAGAGGCCACAACCGGCGAGAGCGTTAACCAGTGGAAAGAATGGGTACCAATGTATAAGGGTATGGAGTTTACCATGGAGGGGCTAGTTGATCCAGCCACGTCCGGTGTATCCATTGCAGCCGCAATAGCATTGCTGGCCGCAGGTACATCCATTACAGCCTATTATGGAGGAACCGGTGCAGGAGATTCATATCATTCCGGTGATGGGTACATAAGGCGTGTTTCGGTTAATGGACCCTATGATGACCTGAAATCTTACAGCCTGGACATTGTTATAACAGGCGAACCCACAACAGGAACAGTATAATGTTTCCATGGGAAGCGGTATTGAAGTTGAAAACCGGAAGGTTGGGACTTCGCAGAAAAAAGATCGGGTTTTGTTTTGAATGGAAAGCCTGGCTAATTGGGTATGATGTTTTCGATTTGGAGCCTGAAGAATTTCAGAAAAAGGATCCAGACGAGCAAATGAACGCTTTATGTTACGGGGCCGCTATGTGGTATGCAATCAAAAAGCGGGTCAAGTTTAAATATTCATACGAAGACATTTCATTGGCATTAAGCCGGGCAAGTCTGGCAGAAAACCGGATCCTGGCAGATAGGTTAAAATATGCTCAATGGCCGGAATGGTTTAACCCAGAAAAAAAAAAGGTGCCGGCGAAGAAAACCCCCTAACCAAGGGTGATATTTACGATTTAGTTTGTATTGAATTAGGACTAACAGAATGGGAATTTTGGAACAAAACACCCAGGCATACATTTGTGATGCAATTACAAAACAAACGCAAAATTGAGCGAACCTGGGAACATACCCGGTACCTGGCAGCAATGGTTCATAACTCATCAATGGGTAAAAAACGCAACCGGACGCCGGCACAATTGGTTCCCCTGTCAATTGACAGAAATGAGAGGGTACCGGACATAACAATGGAAGAGGCCGAACACCTTATAAAAGTATGGAAGGTGGATAAAAAAAGGAAACCGAAAAGTAAAAATAAAATATAATGGTCAAAACAGTCGGAAAATTACGGGCGGAATTAGGCTTAGATAAGTCTAAATACGAACGGGGCATGAAGGGTGCGAAAAAGTCCACCCAGGGTTTTGCCAATTTTCTGAAGAAAGCTGCTAAAATAATGGCAGCCCTTTTTGCTATCAAGATTATTTTCCAATGGGCAAAGGCTTTAAAAAACGCCTATCAGGTGCAGATGGAGGCAGAGATTAAACTACAAACTGTCATGCGCACCCGCATGGGATTGGGCAAGCAGGCTGTTGATGATCTCAAAAAACAGGCTTCAGCCTACCAGAAAATCGGGGTTATCGGTGATGAAGTCCAATTAGCTGGCCTGCAGCAATTGGCAACATTTTTACGCCAAAAGGAAAGCCTAGAAGCCCTTCTCCCTGCCATGAATAACCTGCTGGCCCAACAGCGCGGTTATAATGCCAAAGCAACCGACGCCGTTGGGATAGCTAACCTCATGGGCAAAGTTTTAGACGGCCAGGTATCGGCATTAAAGCGTGTTGGGATATCCTTTACAGCAAGCCAGGCGGAAGCCCTGAAATTTGGCACCGAACTGGAAAAGGCAGCCGTACTAAGTGAGGTTATAACCGGCAACGTTGGTGAAATAAATAAAGCCCTTGGTGAGACCCCCCTGGGAAAGATCAAAAAATGGCAGAACGCATGGGGAGACTTTAAAGAGATGTTAGGATCCAAAATTGTGCCATTATTGGGAAAATTTGCGACCTGGGGAATGAAAACCCTTCCGGAAATCAGTAACAGGTTTAACGCATTCCGTAAAACGATTGTGGGAGTGATAAATTATTTTATCGACCTGTATAATGAATCAATGTTTTTCAAAAAAGCCATTGAGGGTATTATCTTTGCTTTTAAGACCTTCAGGACAATTACAAAAGCAGTTTTTACCTCAACAATTACAATGTTTAAAGGACTTGGTCAAGTCATTAAAGACATTTTTATGGGTCCGGAGGGTTGGAAAAATATCGGTAAACATGCTGATGAGGCTTTTATAGGGGTCTTTAATGACTTCAAAGATATGGGCCAGGATATTTCCGATCACTGGAAAGCCATGATGGAGAATATCACATCAAAAAAACATATCCAGTACGTAGAGGTCCGGACAACCGGCGCGGGGGATACAACACCCGATTTTCCACGGGTTACACCAATGACAAAGATAACCCCTATTTCCGGCCAGGTGATTGACCAGGCCAGTTTAGACCGCATGCAGGAAGGTACTGAGAAACTCAATAATATGATGCAGAAAACAAAAATTACTGCACTTGATTTAGGGGGTGTTTTCGGGGATGTTTTTGCAGGCATGGCAAACGCAATATCTGATGCCCTGGGGGATTCTGAAAATATTTTTAAAGCCTTCTGGAAATTTTTTACCGATTTCATAAAAGGGTTAATTATCAAATTGGTTGCTGCCACAATCGCCGCCCTGGCCCTGGCAGTAGTTTTATCTCTGATTGGATTAGGGGCCGGGGCCGGTAAATTGGGCATGGCTATTGCTAAAATGGGAAAGTTTAAAGAAATTTTTGCGACGGGATTCGGTAAATTTGCAGGCACCGGGATGGCTAAAGGCGGGACAGTACCCGGTGGATTCCCTAATGATACATTCCCGGCACTACTAACCAGCGGTGAACGGGTTATACCTGCCAACATAGGGGCCGGGATGGACAACGATATAAAGATTACTATTGAAACGAAATTTACCAGAGGGGAGCATCTATATTGGGCAGTGAAGGAATATGAACGGAAACGCGCTAACAGTTTTGGATAATGGCAGTAAGATTTTATCACGAATTTTTAGATCGCACCAATTATTTAAACCGGATAGAAATTGATGGTGAAAGTTGGGGAGGTGGAGCCAGTGAAATTATAGCATCCAGTGGACACCCTATTATAACACGCCACGCAGGGGAAAAAGCCGGGCGCGGGATTATAAAGGGCCGGGAAGTCCAGTTTGAATTTTTTGTACTTCCGGAGGACTATAACCGGTATGATGATATTTTTGAATCTGATTACGGCGATTATAGACTAAGGCATTATGTTGGGGGATTACTGATATTTGACGGCTGGCTATTGCCTGACAATTTAAGCCGGGAATATTTCAAAGACAAATATGTAATGTCCCTGTCGGCAACCGACGGCCTGGCCAAACTTCAAAACACTACTTTCTTAACCACCAATGATGAAATAATCGAAGGGATTATTTACCAGTTGGAGGTTATAAAATACGCTATTGAAAAGATTGGGTTAGAACTGGATTTTAGGGTACAGCTTGGAACTTATGAAAGCGCTTTAATGGGTGCCAGTGATTGCGCTTTGGCCGTTATTGGTTGCGATACCAGGCGTTTCTATCCAGGTGGAAAGCCTATGACGTGCGGCCAGGTGATTGAAGCCATATTGAAACCTTATTCGTGTACCCTAATGCAGCAAGATGGATTCTGGCAGATCACAAACATCCACGAAGGTGATTCAATGCAATTCACCTTCAATTATGGCAGCCTGGCACAAACCGGCCGCGCAGGGACAAGCAAAATAGTCGATTTAACGGGATACGCTTACGAAAGCGCGGAGATGTCAAAGATCGGACCCTTACGGGAATTTGGTATAATTGCCAGGACCAGAGACCTGGGAAGCGACCAAACCGGCCTGGATCTTACAGATTGGGCAAACGATTGGACCATAACATTTGATAGTTGGTCAGAAATTAACGGAACAATTGAACTTGACAGCGGGAGTGGCTACGGGGGGCATTATATCGAACCTGATACAGATTTCCATTTAGATTTTGTTTTTCCCGATAATGAGAATGACTATATAACAGTTACACTGAATTATTATGTTGAAACCGTTGTACGTGCGCGCCCCCCTCCATTAATGCTTATCCAGTTAAAGCACCCAGGAGGATATTATGCCAGTCCGGTTATAATTGACTTAATCCCGGATGGATGGAAGTTTGTTGATTTAAGGATGCACCCTTTAATGAAACAAATCACATACGGGGACCATAATGTACGTTTTACCTTTGACCATACCGATGGTTCTGCACACGGAAATTATTTATTTAGGATCCGAAATGTTAAAATAAGTGTAATAACCAACGCGGCAGGGAATCCGGACGTAGACGCAGTATATAGTATCGACGAATACCACCGGCAAACCACAGGCCGCAACCTGGAAATTGAGGAAGTAGAAACACTCTTTGCAGACGGCCGCACCGAAACAGAAACCGGAGCGTTATTGCATAACCTGACAACATTAACTTCAGTCTGGAATACTTACGGCGGGGGTGAGGGCATTGCATTACTTGATATTTGGGCAAGGAACGAACTTAATAACCGGTACCGGTTTAAGGATTATCTAAAATTGACCGTCCATGATCTAAATAATACCATTGACATTGATAGCCTTCTGATAATAGCCGGGAAAACTTACAGTATGGTCTCATATTACAAGGACCATAAAATGTGTATGGTTGAATGTGATATTGAGGAATTATTATTAACCAAAAATTCATACAATGTAATTTCTACACATGAACTAACCAGCGTTGAGGGTGAGGATATTTCAGGTTCATCCAACGCCAATGTATATATTGGGATCCATAATTATTTAATCGACATCCAGGGCGGAATCCCTAACGAGTATTACCACTTATCCCTGGCAGAACATACTGAATTAACCGCATGGCTGGATAATGTCATTTTATCCGACGCCGGGGGTATTGACATGGATGGTGATCTCGAAGTTGATCAGATTTTGGAGCATACTCCGGACGCCGGTGTAATGGTTGAAATGATCAATTTCTCCACCGCCGAAATAACCACGTCGGAAACGAATATGACATTTCAGGACGGGTCAACCGGGCCGCATAGTTTAAGCGATTTAGTTGGGGGCGCACCGGCAGCACATGCGGCCAGCCACGAAAGCGGCGGGGGTGATTTGGTAGATCATAATAATCTAACTAATTATGTTGCTGATAGACATATAAATCATATATCTGTAACTCTTGTAGCCGGAACAGGATTAAGTGGTGGTGGAACAATAAATGCAACCAGAACATTTAACTTGGATCTTTCAGATTTAACGGCAATAACTACACTTCAGATAACCGATTATTTCGGACTTTATGATACAAGCATAAGCGGAACCAGACGAATCAGTTATGCCAATTTAATCACAAATTTAAATAGTGGTTTGAATTTTTCACCCCTTTCACATACCCACGGAAATATTACAAACGCCGGGGCGATAGGTACAACGGCCACCCTGCCAATTATAACCACAACCAGCGGAGTTTTAACGGTCGGTTCATTTGGTACCGGGGGCGGGGCATTTTGCCAGGGTAATGATGCTAGGTTATCAGACAGCAGAACGCCAACAGCCCACGCCAGCAGTCACCACACCGGCGGAAGTGATTTGGTGAACCACGACAGCCTGACCGGTTTTGTGGCAAACGAGCATATTAACCATTATGGTGTTTATATTACCACAGGAACAACCAGCGGGTTAAGCGGCGGAGCGAATATTGATGCCAGCATGACCCTTTTATTAGCCGTTAATAGACTTACGGCCATTACAACCCTGCAGTCAACCGATTATTTCCCGTTTTATGATGCCAGCGGAGCTGGGACCAGGAGGATCAGTTATGCTAATATGATAACGGCGTTAAATAACGATTTATCTTTTGGTACGCACATGACCTGGTCCGGGGGAGGTAGTAACCGGGTTGGAACTTATGGCAGCGCAACCAGCATAGAAGGGGAGCCAAATTTGACTTTTGATGGATCTATATTAACTGTTACTGGTGACATCGGTTTAACTGGTACATTGAAAGCAGATAACATTACGGAGTTTACAACTGATGCAGGTATATTAATTCCTTGTCAATTAGGTGTAGATAATAATGTACTGGTAACAGGCCAGCTTGGGGTGGGGTCTGCACCTTATTCAACTGCTGCGGGCACATTCAAAGGCGCCTCTGCGGAGGATCACTGGTTCAACACATTAATAGCATACGATAACAGAGCCATGGCTGCTGGTATAGGAGGCGGCATTTCTTTCGGTGGAAAGTACAAATCTGATGGTACCTATACAATGGGCGGATTCGTAAGAATAGAAAAAGAGAATGCCACAACGGACCAATACGGCTTCGATATGCTGATTGGTAACCGAATCAATGGTGGTTCTGCTGTAGCACAAATAAAGATTCATGCAAGTGATGGAAGTGTAGAAATAATCAATAATCTCGGTATTGCTATGGCTCCACCAACAGGTGCATATTACCGTGTTAATATTGGTGGTACCACAACTATCACAGCCAGTGAAAGTGGATCTTTGGATTTAGAAGTAAATAATACCCATTCAACTGGAAGCACCCGCTTTGTATTAGCTGTCAATGACGAAAATAAATTTACAGTACTTCAATTAAACTATACCGGGGATGGGCTCTTTAAACTTGGATTAGGTGATATTATTTGGGGTTGGGATAGTTCGGCTAATATGGGTATTGGAACAACAGATACCGAATCAACAGCACGATTATATTGCGCTGCAAACAAGATTTCAGGTTATGCCGCACACTTTTTTAACGATGGAAATAGTGTAAACCGATACGGTATAAAAATTTCATGTGGCACGGATAATCAAGCCGGGACCGTAAATTATTTTTTAAGGGGATTTGCCGGTGGTCAAATCACAGAGGAAGGCGGATTAAGAAATTCTTCGGGAACATTTGCCGTTTATCAGGGATCCGACCGTCGAAGAAAAAAGAATATTGTTGATACTGAAATTGATACCGCCAGGATATTATCCGGTCTGAAAATTAGAGACTATAATAGAATCGGATCAAAAGGGAAATTATCTAACAAACAAACCGGATGGATTGCCCAGGAAGTAGCCGAGATATTCCCGGCCATGTATGGATATACTAAAGATACGGATTTACATTCCGTTACTCCGACTGAATTAATCCCGGTATTGCATAGGGGATGGCAATTGCATGAGGAAAAATTGACCGAACATCAAAAGAAAATTAACCGCATGGAAAGGCATATATTAACATTAGAAAGTGAAATTAAAAACTTAAAAAAAAATGACCGATAATAATATCATGGATTTTGATGGAGTTATTAAATCACAAAGAACGCAACGAGACTGCCTGCCTGGGCTTTTGGGGCCCGCAGTCAGCTCATTGCGAAGAAAGAAGAAAGAAACGCTGTCCGTCCCCGTCCAGCTCAAAGAAAAAAGAAAAGAAAAAGGACAAAAAGAAAAGAAAAAAGAAAAGTCCCCAGAAAAGAAATTCTTTTTAATTTTACCTGATCGAATCACCGACTGTTTCAACGGGACGTTGGATAGGCAAAGAAAAAGCCTAACAAATTGTGGTGCCGCACAATTCAAAAGGCTTTTCTATTTATTCGGGATTCAATCCCAAGTTATTATTTTGATTATTACGGCACTAACAATATATGTCAAAGAAACTGAGACAAATATAATAAAAAATTTTAATTAACTAAAATTAAAAACAATGAATCAGAAATTAAGCGGCTTGGACAGAATTAATATCCAAAAAATTCTACCAACAGAAGGCAGTATTTTAGAGCAGCAAACAGTCCGGGAAATCCTGGATATGATTGCAATTAAAACGGAAGAATTTGAGGAATTTAACCTAAAGGAGGACCGGATAAATAACCGGTTAAACTGGGATATAGAAAAGATCAAAATTGAAAAAGAATTTGACCTTAAAAAGCCCCATGTCCAGGTAATGAAAGACGCCGTTGATAGGCTGGATAAGGAGAAAAAGATCAGTCAGTTAATATTACCAACTTGTGAGAGAATAAAAAGTTTGAGATGATATTCATTAACAGATACAAGCGGGAAAGGGGGATTACTTCCGGGGGGTCATGGGCTTATTTATCCGGTACCGCTTCCGGTGAATTTGTTTTACACCCCCCGGATTAATTTTTATAAAAATTCAAAATCTAAGATAATGGATTATATCAAAATAAATGAAGATGAAGTTTCACGGACAATACACAAAACCGATAAGCTTGATTTAAGAATTTATAAGGACCGTCTGTTATCTATAAAGGAAATTCTTGAGGGTTTACCTGCAAAGAAAACAAAGCCTGATATAATCACTCTGAGGGCTTACAATGAGATGGTGAGGTCCATGAAAGAGGACCATAATATTTTCGTTGATGAAGCAAGGGAATTACTAAAAGAATTAAAGACGATATATGATGCAGGACAGTTACCTGAAAAATTTGTCCAGCCCCTTTATGAGTTTAATGAATGGTTAAAACAGTTTTAAGATGCCAATAGAATTAGATGGTACAACGATAATCGTAGAGTTCCAAGGAGGCGATCCCAAAGGAGATAGCTGGGGTAGTCCATTTACTTTGGATGATATTGTTGCCGCCTCTATTGCAGGCAGTTGGTCCCCGGCCGTAACAAAACAAGGCATTCAATATCTTATACCTTATTCAATATATATAATAGGTGCAGATACTTATTTTTTAGCAGAAAACGCCCAGGTTTATTTTGAATATCATGATAATATAACTATATCCAGATTATATGTTGTGGGTTGTCATTTTAAGAGTCAAGGGGATTTGCATGGTATGTCCTGGATGAATGAATATGTATCAAATAATGCTTTATGGATAGTCCCAGAATACGGATATATTGAGAATTCAAAATTTACAAGGTTTAACACAACTACTTTCGGAGGCTCTATTAGTAATAATTTGATAATAAAGAAAACGGTTCTTGAAGCTTGTGATAGTATAAAACTTGCAAACAACAATTATGGAGAACTAGAAAATGTCACATTAACTAATTCTGGTTCAACTAATCTTCAGCAATGGCATGATTTTGTAAGCGCAGAAAATGTAACAATTATAGACTGTCCATTAGGTTTATATTTATATTTTATTACAACATTAAATATTAGAAAATTAAAACTCATAAACGTAACTAATCATCTCAAATTCAGACCACGTCAATCAGGGCAAGTATTAAACTGCTTTGATTCAAATATTGATGTATCATCATATAATTATCTTTTATCTGGGACAGGGGATATTACAGCAAACAATATATCGACTTTTAAGATAAATATTGATGGCGGTGATGATGGAACAGCTAAGTTGTACGATAAAGACGATAATCTGATATTCTCAGAGGTATTAAGCGGAGAACTGGAAAAAGAAGTTGTATTTGAAATGATGGAATTTGATACTGTTGCTGCAGTAATCACAAAAGAACTTTTAACAACCTTTGAACCTTTTAAGCTTGTAGTCACAAAAGATAGCTATCAGGATTTGACAATACCGGATATTGCAATTAATCCAGGTAGTGAAACACATATTTTTGGGAAAATGATTGAACCTCCTGATGAAATATATTACCAAAGATTGATTAATGCAAGCATATTAGAAGATGAAGTATCAGGATCAATTGAGACAGTGGAAGTAAGTGGAATAATAAATACCTAAAGTTATGGGAGCAAATGCGATAGAAATTTATCGGAAAAATTCAAAGACAATAGTATGTACAGTAACAGGTCTGACTTCACTTTCCGGATATACGGCAACATTGAGTGCTAAAATAAACCACAATGATACAGATGCTATAATTAGCAAAGTTGGGACAATCAGTGGTTTAGTGATAACATTTCTATTAACGCCAAGTCATACAAATGTTACTGCAAAAATTTATCATTATGATATAATAATTGACAATGAAGCAAATGAATATACAGTAGTTCAGGACATTCTGGAAATAAAGAAATCCGTTTATGAACCTACAACGGTAGCTGCAATTGCCATGGAAGAAGAAATCCAATATTTCTATTTTACTGATGGAACAAATACAGTACGACGTGGAGTACGGGATGGTTATGATGTCTATGATGTTGCATTGACCAGTACGGGATTCAGTGGAACAGAGGGACCGGGGGACGGGACAGGCGATTGGGAAAGAAGAGAACGTAATAAAATATAAAATCATGAAAAAAATATTGTTTGTACTATTATTGGCCATACCCGCTTTAACATTTGCCCAACGGGAATTTGATGATGGTATTATTTTGGGTGAGGGTGATACACTAACCAGTATAACTATATTGAATGATACCACAATACGGTTTATTGTAAACGATACCACTTTTGATTTAATTGAGGGTAGTGCTTTATCTGCATTCTTGAAATTAGAGGACACCGCAGCTATGTTAGCTCCCTATGTTCTCAGTGGTAGTGCTAATCATGACGATTTTTCTGATTTCGTAGCAGCAGAACATTATGATTTATCAGGTGATACTCATGAATGGACCACTACTAATGATATCAATGCCGATACTGTTTTTGCTGACATTTTTATGGGTAATAAGCTTTGGTTTGGTGATGGAAATACAGGGTTTCATGAACAAAGTGATAATGTGCTTTATTTGAATATGGCAGGATTAGCAAAATGGCGATTTGAGGCCGGCAAAATGGGTTCCCAATCAAATAGTCAACCACAATTAATGCGAGAAAACCCAACATCTATAAATCCTAATATTATCCCAAAAGGAAATGATGATGATACAGGAATAGGACTAGCTGATGCAGATCAACTTTCCCTTATAGCTGGAGGTGTTGAAGGTATAAGAATAGCCGAAGGTTCAGGATCTATTGTTACCACATTGACCGACACTACAATAATTGAAGAAGAACTTCTACCAGATATTGATGAAGGGGCAAACATTGGAAGCACAACATTAAATTTTAATCATATTTGGACAGATTCACTTCATGCTAATTGGCTTGAAGTAAACGGTTATACAAAACTTGGCAGTGATGCTCCTAAGATTAAGATGAAGAAACTTACTGGAACAACTGGAAATACTGAGGGAGACATTACTAACATCACCCATGGATTAACTGTAAGTAAGATTATTGGATGTCAGGTTCTTGTAACTCAAAGCTCAAATAATTTAGTTCCGCCTGTGTTTACGGCTGTTGTTGAACACGAATATGATTTTTTTATTCTTGCCTCTGTAGTACGAATTGTTCTGACAACAACAAACAGCGGTAGTATTCTAAATGGTGCAATTACGGTTTTACTGACTTATGAAAATTGAATAATTTGAATAACAATGAACGGAACAAAACCGAAATTCACCTGGAAAGATGGATTGTACATAGCTGCATTTATTATAATGACAGCAGGATATCTGAATTCCAGAGGTAATCTAATCGCTGAACAAGCCTTACAGAAAGACCAGGTAGAACGAAATACAACAACTCTGGAGACATATAATCTTTCTGTTCTTTCATACAAAATGGAATTAATGGATAAGAAACTAGATGATATTTACGAACTGGTTAAAGCATTATGAAATACATCGTATTGATATTATTCAGTGTATTTGTTTTACAGAATGATACGACCAAGGTAGATACCGTTAAAGTACAGCAGTCAATAGTCATACAGAAAGACCTCGACAATATAAATAATAATCTGGATTCAATAATTGCTATTCTC
>SDBS01001409.1_pt1 | contig 24368 bp, 20 predicted proteins | sample 2277091 | NCBI WGS metagenome assembly SDBS01 (sample SAMN10404972, study PRJNA504765) | marine sediment metagenome | isolation source: marine sediment core GS10_PC15, 163 cmbsf | place: Arctic Ocean: Southern Knipovich Ridge | collected 2010
TGCATCGGTTTGGCTGTGCAGAGCAGGTAGTCCGAGTGGTTCCCTGTTTCCCTACTGCTATCAAAAAGGCAAAGCATACGTTCTTCTTGGCGAGCTGTCAGGGGGGGGAGGATCTCGCTGGAGCTGTCTGGGAGGTAAGCAGGACCGGGGGGAAAGTCTTTTTGATACAGCTCTGCGCGAGGGATCGGAGGAAAGCAAGCTTGTCTACGGTAGAACGAATAGTCCTGGGGCGCGTACAGATGCTGCGAGTTTGGTGGGGATTACCAAGAGCAACTTCGATGCTTTGTTGAAGAAGAGCATGAATTATTTTGGAGCTCGTGTACAACCCTCACTGCATGGTAAATTCACCGATCCTGATCAAAAACGTGGATTTGAACCGGCATATGTGGTGTTTGTTGAGGTTGATTATATTCCCGAAAAAGTATTTACCGCGGCTTCTACCATTGAGGATCTCAATCCGGTTTTGAGAAGAAATTCGAGAGAGATACAGAAAAAGCAGCATGCCATATCTGAAGTAAAAGATTTTCACTGGTTTCCTTTGGGCGAGCTCAACGACCTGTTGCGAGCCAAGATAGGTGATCGGCAGGGCTACGGTCCGGCAACAGAAATAGAGCATGCCGAAGTGAAGTACACTATTCGGGGGCCGACCGTGTGGGATTTCAGCTTGCCGGGCTTCCAGGCAATGGTTAAGGAAATTTTGAGCAAGGAAGCGGGAGCCAAGCCGCAAGCGGGGATTCCGGCTGCGCCACTGGCAAAAGTAGATATCGCAACACTAGGGAATCGCTTGCAGGCCCTGCAGGCCGAGCTCAAGCGTCTGCGAGGCCAACTACAAGCCGCTTTGAGGCAGTGATTGTTACCAAAACAGTTTTTCCGTAACAAACATGCATTTTTAATCTGCGGCTGATACACTATGCCGGTCTTTTGGCCGGCATTTCTTTTTTTGAAAGTAAACAATGAGAAACGAATGTCTTCAGGTGAATGAATATCTCCACGTTGAACAATCGCCACCACTGCATGGCGAAGTGGCAGCAAGTGGTGCAAAAAATGCTGTTCTTCCAATCATCGCATCGCTTATTTTGACTGATGGCGTTTCAACGTTGACCAACGTGCCAGACTCAAGTGACGTGGCGCAAATGAGCACGCTACTACGTGACCTGGGGGCGCAGGTTGATTTTGATGCAGCGGCAAACCGACTGACCGTTGATACGAGCAGTATCAATTCGCACACGGTCAAGCCGGAGATCATGAGCAAGATGCGTGCGTCGGTTTTGGTTATGGGACCACTTTTGGCGCGGTTCGGGCGTGCGGACATTGCATTGCCCGGGGGGTGCCTACTCGGCAAGCGGCCGATTGATTATCATCTGGCGAATTTTGAACGCATGGGCGTGCGTTGTGAGCAGAAGGGCCAGTACCTTGCGGCGAGCACTGACGGCCTGTGTGCAGCACGGTGCGTGATGCCCTACGCAAGTGTGGGGGCGACGGAAAATATTGCGATGGCGGCAGTACTGACGCCTGGCACCACAAAAATTGTCAATGCGTCTCTTGAACCAGAAGTGCTCGATGTGGTGTGTGTGTTGCGCAGCATGGGTGCCGACATCCGCGTTGTCCCGCCGGCGACCATTCAAATTACTGGTGTGCAAGCGCTCAAGCCGGTTGAACATGAAGTGATGGTTGATCGTTTGGAGGCTGGCTGCTTGCTGCTTGCCGGCGCAGTGACCGGTGGGCAGGTGACGGTCACGAATGCTGATCCGGATGTGCTGGATGTATTTTTGCACATACTTGAGCAGATGGGGCATGTGATTGAGCGTGACTCGCAGGGGCGTGGGATAACGATCAAGGCAACACAGAATCCAAAAGCGGTTTCGTTTCGTACCGCGCCGTATCCAGGATTTCCGACGGATTTGCAAGCACCAACCATGGCGGCTCTCTTGTGTGCCGATGGCACAAGTGTGATTGAAGAATTTGTGTATGAAAATCGCTTGGTGCACGTGCGAGAGTTGCAGAAGATGGGGGCACAGGTTCGGAGTGATAGAAATCACGCCGTGGTAACCGGTGTTGAGGAACTTTTTGGTGCGTCGGTCATTGCCAGTGATATTCGCGCTTCGTTCGCACTTGTGCTTGCCGGTTTGCGGGCGACCGGCACAACTGTGGTGACAGGGATTACGCACTGGCGTCGTGGGTATCAGAAGCTTGAAGAAAAGTTGGCACAGCTGGGTGCGCGCATTGAGCTCAGACGATCGCAGGAAACAGCGCAGACGGCTGAGCGGGATCAGTCTGCGGCAGCACAATGAACAAGCGTTAAAACGAAGCTGAAAAGCTGCCACTCAGTTCGATCAGCTCTTTGGTGATCTTGGCCTGTCGAATTTTGTTGTAACGTAGCTGCATTTCTTCCAACAGGGCGGTGGCGTTGCGTGTTGAACTATCCATGGCAACAAAGCGTGCGGCTTGTTCAGCCAGTAGCGAATCGAGCAAGCGGCAACGTATCACACTGCTGACAGTACGGTGCACCAGTGCCTCGAGTAATGCAGTTGGCGCATGCGCGGGCAGATACTCTTGCGTAGCACGTGTGGCAGAGACCGGTGCCTCGATGTGCAGTGGCTTGAGATTGGTTTTGAATTGTTCTTGCAGAAAAAAGGTGCGCGGGCGGGCATTCAGCATGACGATAGCGTGGTAACGTGGCGCTCGCTCCAGCACTTCGTGAGTGAGTTTTTCGGTTATGTATGCGAGGGTGCTGGCACTGAATGTTTGATATTCAGCAGCGAGCGAAATGTTGTCGTGTGCAGTGCGTCTAATAAAATCAACGGCCCGTTTGCCAACAGCTATGACATCGATAGGAGCTGTTTGCTCTGCCTGGTATTGCTCAAACGCTTGAAAAATTTGCGCGTTGAATGTCCCGCAGAGTCCTTTCTGTGAGCCAACCAGAATGAGCAAAACATGCTGCGGTTGTTTTTGCTCAGTAGCAAACAATGAATGCTCGAGCGTCGGGTGCTCCGCGCGCAAAGCATGAAAAAGCTCAAGAATTCCATCACTATGCTTGGCGGCATGCCTACCGCGTGTTTTGACGCGTGAGTGCGTTGACATGGAGGTCAAACGCATGGCATGCGTGATTTTTTTGATGGTTTCGATTGCCTTTATTCGCTGGCGCATTTGAATAAGTTGAGCCATTGTGCTCCTTGTCCGGCTGAGAGAACCAGAAGTTAGTCTAACAGAGGAATAGCACGGGCAGCAATTTCTCTGCTAAACTTAAAGCTACTGGGACATTATTGGGGTGGAGCTGAATATATTCCATGATTATCGTGATTGATGGCTACAACGTGCTGCGGCACGTATCGCATGAGCAGGGGGCGCGCGGTGAACGTGATCGCCAGAAGTTTGTTGCCCAGTTGCGCCGCTATGCCGGTCGAAAAGGCCATAAGATTGTGGCGGTCTTTGATGGTGGTCAGATGCCACATGTTACTCGCGAGCAGCTGGGAGACATCTTGGTTTTGTGGGCTGGCTATCGCGGTACGGCCGATGAGGTGATTGTTGACTACGTGCGCCGGCACCAAGGGCGCGATCTTCTGGTGGTTTCAACTGACCGACAAGTCTGTGCGGCAGTGCACGCCATGGATGTTGAGACCATCGACGGGGCTGATTTTTATGCCCTGCTTGTGGCGGATCATCCTGATAATCTCGAACGCCGGTCAGAACATGCTGATGAAGCCCGCAAGATAGCGTCGGATGAGGGTGGATCAGTAGACGTTGATCTGTTGATGCGTACGGCGAGCACCGGTGTTCAAGAAGCAGCATGGCGCAAACGCAGGGAGGACGCAGTACCTGACGGTAGAGCACGGATACAACGGGACCGACGCCTCTCCAAGCGGGAGCGGCGTATGCGTAAGAAGGTGGAAAAACTATGAGCCGGCAGGATGGCACAAAAACAGTCAATTTTACCCTTCAGGATATCGACCGGCTGGTTGAGCAGCTACGCAAACGCATGGCTTCCTGTCAGATCATCACGTTTACCGGGCCCCTGGGCGCTGGGAAGACAACGGTCATCAAACACCTGCTACGGGCCTGTGGGGTTACGCAGACGGTGACGAGCCCAACCTTCACGTACGTCAATTGTTACCAGAATGACCAGCGTCAGCGCTTTTGCCATTTTGACCTCTATCGAATTGAGAGCCTTGAGCAGTTTCTGCAGGCAGGGTTCGATGAGTATCTGTATGTCCCCAACAGCTGGTGTTTTATTGAATGGCCGGCGCCAATTATGGCATTCTTAAAACAAGGGGTGTGCCATGTGACGCTTTCCTACGCACCGGAGCCCGATGCCCGCGTTGCTTGCATACGTGGTGGGGATGATGAGTGAAGGCCGGTCGATTGCCAACAAGCCTGATTACCTGGTTTGTACCTGCATGGGGGTCATGTACAGTGAGATTGTCCAGGCGATTAGCGAGGGGGCTGAATCGTTCGATGCGTTGTCCGATTTGCTGCAGGTTGGCACCGGCTGTTCGAGCTGTGTAGATGAGATTATGGAGATCCTGCGTGAGCAGGTAGGCAAATAGAGTTTGGTGTGGACTAGTATGGCCCTTGAAATTGTGGGCAAAAGCCTCTAATATAGAGGGCACGCATGGGGGAAAAGGGCGAAAAAGTTGTATGAATGGCGAGATTCCCGAGTGGCCAAAGGGGACGGTCTGTAAAACCGTTGGTTATGCCTTCGCAGGTTCGAATCCTGCTCTCGCCACCAGTAATATGCGGGAATAGCTCAATTGGTAGAGCGACAGCCTTCCAAGCTGTAGGTTGCGGGTTCGAGACCCGTTTCCCGCTCCAGGATATGCAGGGGATACGGTGCTGGCGTAGCTCAGTTGGTAGAGCAGCTGATTTGTAATCAGCAGGTCGCGGGTTCAAGTCCGGCCGCCAGCTCCAGAATTTTGAGGAAATACCAAGGGCAGCCCCCGGAATTTGTAGGCTGGCAAGTTGTCTTTTCGGCAATTTCCTTTATCCTAATACTGCGTAGCGACTGGAATAGTGGTTGAGAAGCCCACGTAGCTCAGTTGGTAGAGCACTTCCTTGGTAAGGGAGAGGTCACCGGTTCGATCCCGGTCGCGGGCTCCAGAGCCGTAGAACTTACTAGAGTTGAGGTTCAACAGGTAGCAATGGCTAAAAAGAATCGCGTCATTTCCCACTTGGCATGCGAACAGTGTAAAAACAAGAATTATACCCAGGTGGTTGCCAAGCAACGCAGCCTAGGCTCATTGCGGTTAAAGAAACACTGCAGGTTTTGCCGTAGGCATAGCGATCACAAAGAAGTTAAGTAGTTGTTGAGGCCAGTAGCTCGAATTGGTAGAGCGGCAGACTCCAAATCTGCGGGTTGGGGGTTCGAGTCCCTCCTGGCCTGCCAATAAGTTTTGAAAATTTGAATATGCGAGCACTCTTGCTACGCGATTAGGCGCAGAAAGACGATGAAAAACGTTTCTCAATTTCTCAGTGAAGTCAGAACAGAAATGGCGAAAGTTGTATGGCCATCCTACGAGGAACTGGTCGGCTCAACTATCGTCGTTCTTATTCTCGTCTGTCTGTTTTCGCTCTATCTTTGGGCCATTGATTTCTCCCTGGCAATGGTCACCAGTAAAATATTTTCACTTTACGGTGTGCGATGACAGGGAACATGATTTTGATGGGCGGCAGATGAGGGGCATCTTTGCTGTAGGCGTGCAAGCATGAAACGTTGGTATGTAGCCCATGTATACGCGGGCTTTGAGGAAGCGGTTAAAAAGGATTTGGAAAAGCGCGTTGCTCATGAAGGCATGAGTGAGGTGATTGAGCAGATCCTAGTTCCTTCCGCCAAGGTCAAAGATTTCTCTGGCTCGCCTGACACACAAGATAGGCAGTTGTTTCCCGGGTATGTTTTGCTCGAGATGGAAATGACGCCGGAAACAAGTCGCCTCGTTACTTCAACGCCACGAGTGTTGAAGTTTCTTGGAGGAAATGATCCAGCGCCGCTGAGTGTCAAGGAAGTAGAGCGTTTCTGGTCACAGGTTAAAGGTGAGCTGGTCGTCAAGGCCGACAAAAGCGAGTTTGTGGTGGGCAGTGAGGTTGATATAACTGATGGACCATTCGCGGGCTTTGTTGGGCGCATTGAAGGGCTTGATGAAGAAAGCGAAAAATTAACAGTGATGGTCAGCATTTTCGGCCGACTAACACCAGTTGAATTGCGGTTCGACCAGGTTAAGCAATAGAGCAGGTGAATTAGGCTATGGCAAAACAGGTTAAGGCAAAAGTTAAGATGCAGCTTCCCGGTGGGGGAGCAACGCCGGCGCCACCCGTTGGCTCTGTACTTGGTCAGCAGGGCGTTGCGCTGATGGATTTTTGTAGGCAGTTCAACGCGCAGACGTCGAGTCGTAAAGGTGAAACGGTACCAGTTGAAATAACGATCTACAAAGATCGGAGCTTTGATTTTGTACTCAAGACGCCGCCAACAGCAGAGCTCATCAGAAAGCGAGCGAATATCTCCAAGGGTTCATCAACTCCTGGTAGCGCGACAGTTGGTCAGTTGGCTATGGCGGATGTTGCCGAGATTGCCAAAATAAAATTGCCGGATCTGAATGCTGCTGATGATACCGCTGCTCAGAAGACTGTTATGGGTACGGCGCGCAGCATGGGCGTAAAAATTATCGATTGAATGTTCGAGGGTTGAGGACGATGGCAAGACGTGGTAAAAATTATCGAAAAGCGCTAGAGCAGTGTCAGCCGGGAACAGTCCTTTCGGCCCGTGAGGGGGTAGAAAAGGTCAAAGAGCTCTCATTTGTAAAATTTGATGAGACGGTTGATGTGCACGCAAATCTTGGTATTGACCCAGGCAAGGGTGATCAGGTGGTTCGTGGTTCCGTGTTGTTGCCACACAGTACAGGACGTATACCAAGGATCATTGTTTTTGCAAAGGGCGAGCAGATTGAAAAAGCTACGCAAGCTGGTGCCGATCATGTCGGACTTGAAGAGCTTGTAGAAAAAATATCGAAGGGTTGGCTCGATTTTGACTATGCGGTTGCTACTCCTGATGTTATGGCTATCGTTGGCAAACTTGCCAAGATTTTGGGACCGCGTGGCCTGTTGCCAAACAAAAAAGTTGGTACGGTTACATTCGACGTTGCCGGCATAGTTGGCGAACTCAGAAAGGGGCGTCGTTTCTTCAAAAATGATAAGCAAGGTCTTGTACACTTTTCTATTGGTAAAGTTTCATCTGATGCACAGGCGCTGTTACAGAATCTTGTTGCCTTCATGAAGGCGCTTTCTGCGGCAAAGCCTGCTTCTTCGAAGGGCAAGTTCCTGCGTAAGGTGACAATAACCTCTTCCATGGGGCCGGGGATAGCGTTGGGACCTGAAGAAGTGTTGAAGGCGTAGGGGTTGCAGAAAGAAAGTAGGCATCGCTATGAATCGTCATGAGAAAGAACAGCTTATTGCGTCACTACGGGATTCGTTCAGTTCGAGCGCGGGTTCGCTGCTCGTCTGCTATCGCGGCCTTTCGGTGGCACAAATTCAGGAATTGCGCTCTAATCTGCGGAAACAGAAGGCAGTCCTGAAAGTTGCTAAGGTTCGTTTGGCCAAGCTGGCGCTTGAAGGACTCGAAGGTGTCGAGGGCATCGCGCCTTTTTTTGAAGATCAAGTTGGCATTGTGTTTGTGCGCGAAGAAGCGGCGCCTGTTGCCAAGGCTTTGGTCGAGTTCCGTAAAAAATTTGAACAGTTTACGATTCTCGGTGGCTATGCATACGAGAGTATTCTTGATGGAAAAAGAATTGAGGACATTGCAGCGCTGCCATTGCGTGAAGTATTGGCGGCACAGTTGTGCGGTGTGTTGAACGCACCGGCGGCTGCTCTTGTTCGTACGCTCAATGGTGCAACCATGCGTTTGTTGTGCGTGTTGAAGAAAGCTGCTGAAAAGAAGGCAGGGAGCGCGTAATTGGAGCCTGAGGGGTTGAGGTGTCTGTGTATTTAAACACTGGAGAAAACAATGGCGTCACAAAAATCCGCAGGCCGTGACCAGTTGATTGAACAACTGGTTAACATGCCGGCGATTGAGCTTGCAGAGCTCGTTAAAGAATTGGAAGACAAGTTGGGGGTTTCGGCAGCTATGCCTGTTGCAGCAGCGCCAGCGGCAGCACCGGCAGAGGGTGCCGCGGCAAAAGAAGAAAAAAGTGAGTACAAGGTTACGCTTAAGGAGATGGGTTCCGAAAAAATCAAGGTAATCAAGGCGCTCAAGTCAGTTACGAGTCTTGGTCTCGCTGACGCAAAGAAAGCGGTCGAGGGTGCGCCGACAGTGATCGCGGAAGCTGCTTCCAAGGAAGATGCGCAAAAAATGAAGGAAGCGCTTGAGGCGGCAGGCGCAACGGTTGAGCTTTCCTAAAAATGAGCTCGAATCGTCGGTAGCTTTTGATTGGGCTTGGACGGATTGCCCCTGGATTTAAAGACTGGGGGCGTGCGGGCCAAGCGCGAACATAGTGTTAGGGTATGGAGGAGCGGCTTGATGTCTCGTGTGCAGGCGAATAGGGGAGTTGTTCGGCGGACGTTTGGCAAAATCGGCGACGTTGCGCCGGTGCCAAATTTGATCGAGGTGCAATCAAAATCATTTAACGATTTTGTGCAGCTCGATTATTTGTCGTCTGAGCGAGAAAAAATGGGGCTTGAAAAGGTCTTGCGTGATATTTTTCCTATCGATTACGATAGCAAAATGTCACTTGAGTATGTTAGCTACGAGCTTGGCACATGGGAGTGTACCTGTGGCAAGCTTACTGGCATAGAAAATCGTTACACTTGGTCCTGCTCAAGCTGTAAAAAAACTGCTTGCTCCCGCCTCGATTCCAGTGGCGTCTGCTCATTTTGTAAAAAAGATACAGCTGCCTATAAAACGTGCTCAAATTGCTTGTCGCGCGTGCGTATTAAAGTGCCGTTTACCCTTGAAGAGTGTCGCTCCAGTGACCAGACATTTTCGCTTCCGCTGAGAATCAAAATTCAGCTTATTACTTGGGATATCGACTCTGCTGATAAAAAGATAGTCCGCGATGTCAAAGAGCAGGATATCTTTTTTGCGGATCTACCAATTATGACTGATCTGTATGAAGATGGAGATCGGTACAAGGTGGGCAGCGAGGGCACATTCCTCATCAACGGCATCGACCGCGTTGTGGTCAGTCAGGTGCATCGTTCACCAGGTGCCGTGTTTACGCATAGCAAGAAAATGAAAGATGTGCGTGGGCGGCCGTACTATCTCGCCCGTATCATTCCAATGCGGGGTTCTTGGATTGATTTTGAGTTTGACGTCAATGATCATCTCTATGTGCGCATAGATAAAAAGAAAAAATTTCTTGCTACAACATTCCTGCAGGCGCTCGGTATTGTGCGTGAAGACATCTTGCCGCTTTTCTACGCGTTTGATACGGTGCAGTGCCGCAAAGGTGAGTTTGTGCGTCCTGTTGACGCGACTTTGCATGGGATGCGGATTGAAAAGGGCATGTTGCCGGCAAAGCTCGAGGAAAGATTTTTAGGCACTCGTGTGTCGAGTGAGACAGTCGCGGCGCTTAAGAAAGCAAAAATTGCCTATGTCATTTTGCGTGAGTCCACGCTAGTAAGCAAAGTCTTTGGCTTAGACGTGGTTGATTCAGAGACAGGTGAGATTCTTGCGGAACAAGGAAGTGTGTGCATACAAGAGTTGCTTGAGCGTTTCAAGCAGTTCGACAAACTGATTTTCCGTTTGATTGCATCACCAAGTTACGTTGTGCAGCCGACAATAGCGGCAACGCTTAAGCAAGATCAGTGCGTTGTAGAAACAGATGCACTCAAAGAGCTGCATGCGAAAGTATGGCCAGGTGACAACGCATCGCTGAAAGAAGTAAAAGAGCGCCTCGAAGGACTCTTTTTCTCGCCGCGGCTTTATGATTTGACGCGCGTTGGACGTATTCGAATTAACCGCAAGTTTGGTGTTTCAACGTCGGCGGATGTCACAACGCTTACGAGAGAAGACATTATCGAAACAATGCGCTACCTAATTGGTTTGTTCGAGCGCGCTGAGGGTGAGCTCGACGACATTGATCACTTGGGTAACCGGCGCGTACGATTGGTTGGCGAACTGCTTACCAATCAGGTTTATGTCGGGTTCTCGCGTATTGAGCGCATTATTCGTGAAAAATTCCGCATGCAGGAGCCGCACGGTGCTCTCATGCCGCAAGACTTTTTGAACGTTAAGCCGCTCGGTGCTGTCATTAAAGAATTTTTCGGCATGGGGCAGCTTTCTCAATTTATGGATCAGACAAATCCGTTGTCGGAAATCGCGCACAAGCGCCGACTTTCCGCACTGGGTCCTGGCGGTGTTATGAAGGATCGCGCAACATTCGAAATTCGCGACGTTCACACTTCGCACTATGGGCGTATCTGTCCAATTGAGACGCCGGAAGGGCAGACTATTGGTCTTATTTCTTCGTTGGCTACGTACGCATTGGTTAACGACCTTGGCTTTATCGAAACAGCGTATCGGCCAGTCAAGAACGGAAAAATTGTAGACGAGGTTATTTTTCTTGATGCCTTTGAGGAAGACGGCAAATTTATTGCGCAGGCAGATGTATTTAGAAAGGCCGCCGAGCTTCCAGCAGACGACAAAGTAGTTGCACGGCATGAAGGTAACTTCAAGCTTGTTGATTCAGCGAGCATCGATTACGTTGACTTGTCGCCAAAGCAGCTCGTTTCTGTTGCAACGGCGCTGATCCCGTTCCTTGAGCACGATGACGCGAGTCGTGCCTTGATGGGATCGAATATGCAGCGGCAAGCAGTGCCACTCCTTCGTTGCGAGGTAGCACTTGTTGGGACTGGTATGGAGGACGATGTGTGTCGCGCCTCCGGAGCGGCTTTGGTTGCCAAGCGTGGTGGGATCGTTGAATATGTTTCTGCAGAAAAAATAGAAATCCGTTTGTATGCACAAGAGTTGGGTTCAATAAATAAGCGAATTGCACAGGGCGTTTTGACCTATCCTCTCAAGAAGTTTGTGCGTTCAAGTTACGACACCTGGATTCATCAATCGCCGATCGTCAAGGCGGGCGATGTCGTTGAGGCTGGCGACATTCTGAGTGATGGTCAGGCAATTGACCGGGGCGAATTGGCGCTTGGTTCAAACGTGTTAGTTGCGTTCATGCCGTGGCATGGGTACAACTTTGAAGATGCTATCGTCGTTAGCAAACGTCTTGTCGCTGACGATACGCTCACGTCGGTTCATCTGGACGAGTACATCGTTGAAGCGCGTGAGACAAAACTGGGGCCTGAAGAGATTACCCGTGATATTCCAAATGTCAGTGAGACGGCGCTTGCCGGATTGGATGAAAGCGGGATTGTTCGAGTGGGTACCCGCGTTGGTCCTGGCGATATTTTGGTAGGAAAAGTAACGCTCAAGGGGGATATCCAATATTCTCCTGAAGAAAAGCTGTTACGGGCCATTTTTGGTGAAAAATCGCGGGAGGTGCGTGATACATCTCTGCGCGTGCCACCTGGCGTAGCAGGAACCATTACAAATGTGAAGGTCTTTTCGCGTAGTGGTATTCGTAAGGATCGTCGCTATCGTGACATTGTGGCATATCAAACGGAAAAATTAGAAAAAGAACTTGAGGCGCAGGTCAAGTATCTCAATAAGATGATTTGTGATCATTCAGTTGATCTGTTGGCAGGCAAAGCCGGCTCAGGATCGGCAGCGGTGATCAAGAATGGCAAGTTCGTCAAGAATAAACTCCAGTCGCTTACGTTGCCCGCGTTGTTAGCGCTCAAGCCGAAAGACAAAAAGAATCAGCAAGCGCTGGCTGGGCTCAAGCGCGCATTTGATAGTCGGGTTCGTGTGCTTGCGGGTCTGAAAGAAGAACGCATCAGCAATTTCAAAAAGGGTGACACGTTGCCATCTGGTGTTATCAAGATGGTCAAGGTGTACATTGCCATGAAGCGTCACGCATCGGTTGGCGACAAAATTGCTGGTCGACACGGTAACAAGGGTGTGATTTCAAACATTGTTCCTCGAGAAGACATGCCATTCTTACAGGATGGAACACCGGTTGATGTTGTACTGAGTCCTCTTGGTGTGCCATCGCGTATGAACGTCGGGCAAATCTTGGAGGTTCTGCTTGGGCACGTAGGTAAAAAGCTTGGCCAGCAATTGGAAAAATTGCTTAAGCAGCAAAGTAAGACTGAATTGAAAAAGCAGCTGGTGAGTGCGTTCGGCAAAAAGCTGATTGCTGATCTGGAAAAAGAGGGCGGTAGCGAGGCCCTCATGGATCTTGCGCAAACTGCTGCACGGCACGGGGTGCATTTCGAGACGCCGGTCTTTGATGGTGCCCATTTGGATAGCGACATCAAGCCGATGTTGCGAAATCTAGATATGTCGGAGACGGGAGCCGTGTGGCTTCGGGATGGCAGGACGGGTGATCATTTCGATCAGCCGGTAACTGTCGGTTACATGTACATGATGAAGTTGAACCACATGGTTGATGATAAGCTGCACGCACGTTCGGTTGGTCCGTACTCGCTTGTGACGCAGCAACCACTCGGCGGGAAAGCACAGATGGGCGGTCAGCGTCTGGGTGAAATGGAAGTTTGGGCACTTGAGGCGTATGGAGCTGCATATGCGTTGCAAGAAATGCTCACCTACAAATCTGACGATGTGAGCGGACGCCATAAGGTGTACGAATCAATTGTGCGGGCGGAGGACATTCCTGATCCGGGCCTGCCAGAATCATTTAATCTTATGGTTAAAGAGCTGCAAAGTTTGGGGCTTCAGGTGGATCTGTTTAAAGCCGGTAAGGAGGAAGTTGGTGAGTAACCAAATACTTGAGCGGTTTCGCGAGTATATAAATGTCACGCAGTTCAATGCGTTGCGCATCGGCCTTGCTTCTCCCGAAAAAATCAAGGCGCTTTCGTACGGCGAAGTTAAAAAAATAGAAACAATAAATTACCGTACGCTAAAGCCTGAGCGGGATGGTTTGCTTTGCCCGCGCATTTTCGGTCCTGAAAAGGATTGGGAGTGTAACTGCGGCAAGTACAAGCGCATGAAGCATCGTGGCATTGTATGTGAAAAATGTGGCGTTGAAGTTATTCAGTCACGTGTGCGGCGTGAGCGCATGGGACACATAAAACTTGTTGCGCCTGTCTGTCACATCTGGTATCTCAAGGGCATTCCAAGTTACTTGGGGCTTGTGCTTGATACACCGGTCAAAGAGCTTGAGCGCGTCATTTACTTTGATGCATCTATTGTCATCCATCAGGGTAACTCGCCATATCCGCGCAAGACGCTTCTGACAAGCATCGAGGCTCTTGATTATAGCGAGACACATCCAGAAGATACTGAGTTTCGTGTTGGTAGCGGCGCTGAGGCGATTCAAGAACTGCTCAAAATGATTGATCTGAATGCTGCGATCGCCATTCTTGAGCAAGATCGTGCAAAGACAAGTTCGGTTGCGGTTCAGCACAAGATCATGCGCCGCATAAAAGTTCTTTCGGGCCTTGCGCAGGGGCGTCTTCGTCCTGAGTGGATGATTTTCGACGTTTTGCCAGTTCTGCCGCCGGCGCTACGTCCGATCGTAGCACTTGAAGGGGGACGGTTTGCGAGTTCAGATCTGAATGAGTTATACCGGCGTGTGCTCAACAGAAATATTCGACTGCAGCGACTACTAGAAATTGAAGCGCCAGAAGTTATCGTCAAGAACGAAAAGCGGATGCTGCAAGAAGCGGTCGACGCTCTCATTGACAATGGGCGTCGGGGGCAGCCGGTTCGCGGTACCAATCGAAGGCCACTCAAGTCACTTTCTGAAATGTTACGCGGTAAGCAAGGACGTTTCCGACAAAACTTGCTTGGTAAGCGTGTTGACTACTCTGGTCGTTCGGTTATTGTTGTTGATCCAGAATTGAAATTGGATCGATGTGGCTTGCCTAAGATCATGGCCCTTGAGTTGTTTAAGCCTTTTGTGTATGCCGAATTGCTCCAGTGCGAGATTGTGCCAAATTTGCGTATCGCCAAAAAAATGGTTGAAGACGGTACTCCAGAGGTGTGGGATGCACTTGAAGCGGTGGTAAAAGATCGCGTTGTATTGCTCAACCGTGCGCCAACATTGCACCGACTCGGTATCCAAGCTTTCTACCCAACATTGGTTGATGGCAAGGCAATCAAAATACACCCGCTGGTGTGTAACGCATTTAACGCTGACTTTGATGGTGACATGATGGCGGTACACGTACCGTTGAGCACCAAGGCGCAAGAGGAGTCACGAGTCCTTATGCTTTCTTCTCGCAATGTCATTTCGCCAGCGCATGGCCGTCCAATGACGGTGCCGTCGCAGGACATGGTACTTGGTCTGCACTATCTGACCAAGGCGCGGCGACACGCACGTGGGGAAGGAATCGTATTCTCGGGGCTGCAAGAGGTTGTGGCTGCGCATCAACATGGCATTGTTAATCTGCATGCATTGGTCAAACTCCGTCTTGAAGATGGTGCAGTTATCTCAACAACCGTTGGTCGTGCGCTCTTGTTTGAAGCATTACCAGCCGGCTCAGATTTTGGTTGGACCAACAAAGTGATGCGTAAGGGCGACTTGACCAAGTTGGTTGAGGAAGTCTGTTACCGTTTTGGTGTTCAGGAAACAGTGGCGTTTCTTGATAAAATCAAAAGGCTTGGTTTTTATCACGCGACGGTGAGTGGTATTTCCTTTGTGGTCACTGACCTTATCGAGGTTAAGCAGAAAGAGACCATTGTGCAGAAGGCCGAGGTGGAGATCGCCAAGATTGAGCGGCTGTACATGGATGGTGCTATCACCAATGGCGAACGCTATAACAAAGTTATCAGTGTTTGGTTGCAGGCGACAACACGGGTGGTCAAGGAGATGGGGCATGATTTCGAGGAGCAAAACGAAGAAGCCTTTATGAATAAGGATAGGAGTTTTCGCCCATTCAATTCCATCTTCATGATGCTTGATTCTGGTGCGCGTAGCTCCAATGATCAAATCAAGCAGCTGGTTGGTATGCGGGGGCTGATGGCGAAACCAAACGGTGAAATCATAGAAACGCCGGTTAAAAGTAACTTTCGCGATGGGCTATCCGTTTTCGAGTACTTTACTTCTACGCACGGTGCTCGTAAGGGGCAGGCTGATACGGCGCTTAAGACGGCAAACTCTGGTTATCTCACCCGGCGTCTTGTTGACGTTGCGCAGGATGTGGTTATCAGTGCGCAAAATTGTAAGACGCTCGGTTACGTTACGGTTGAAGATCTCAAAGAATCGGGCAACATTCTGGCGCCGGTTGCGAGCAGAATTTATGGTCGTGTATTGGCAGCGGACTTGAAGGATGCTGTCACCGGTGAGGTGCTCTTCAAGCAGGGGCACATGATCGGCAAAGAAGATGTTGAACGTATCAGAGATGCGGCAGTTTCACGTGTTCCGGTACGCTCTGTACTGACTTGCCAATCGCGGCGTGGTGTCTGTGCCACCTGTTATGGCATGGATCTCTCACGAGGAGAGGATGCGGATGTCGGACTTGCGGTGGGTATCATCGCTGCGCAGTCAATCGGTGAGCCGGGTACACAGCTTACCATGCGTACATTCCACATTGGTGGTGCGGTTACCGGTGTTGCCGATCAGTCCTCATTTACCGCTCAACACGACGGCAAAGTTGTGTGGCATGGCGTTCGTGTTGTTAAAAACAAAGACGGACAAATTGTTGTTGTTAGTCGGAAGGGACGTTTAAAAATCGTTTCTGATGATGGGCGCGAACTGCAAGAGCACGCGGCTGAGTATGGTGCGATTGTGTTGACTGAGGATGGTCAGGACGTCAAGGTGGGCACCAAGCTGATTGAGTGGGATCCAACGAGTGGTGTGATTGTGACGGAAAAAGCCGGTACAGTTCACTACGTTGATCTTGTTGAGAACGTTACGCTTCAAGAAGCGTTCGATGAAACGACCGGTGCCGTAAGCAAAATGGTGCTTGAAAATCGAAGTGAAAAATATCAGCCGGCGCTTAGCATTGTTGATAAAGATGATACCGAACTCATGCAATACCATTTGCCAACGGGGTCGTACGTTTTTGTTGACGATGGGCAATCGGTTTTTGTCGGTGATGTACTGGTTAAGATGCCACGTGATGTTTCGCGTGCAAAAGATATTACCATTGGTGGTCTGCCACGCATTTCGGAACTGTTTGAAGCGCGAGCGCCAAAGGAGCCGGCGATCATTGCCGACATTGAAGGCGAGGTTGTTTTTGGAGGCATACAGCGTGGTTTGCGTAAAATTAGCGTGGTCTCCGACGGTGAAGAAACGTTCGATTACCTGGTGCCGCGGGGCAAGCAGCTCAATGTGCTCAATGGCGATATGGTGAGCGCGGGGGACCAGCTGACTGTTGGTTCGCCGGTCTTGCATGATATCTTACGTATCTTAGGTCCTGATGTTCTGCAGAAATATCTGGTTAACCAGATTCAGGAAATTTATCGAGTTCAGGATATTGACATCAATGACCGGCACATTGAACTGATCGTGCGGCAAATGCTGCGAAAGGTACGGGTTGTTGATCAGGGAGATACTGATTTCTTGGTTGGTGACCGGATAGACCGTATTCACTTCAAACGGGTGAATGCGTTGCTACAACAGGAAGGTAAAAAGCCGGCAAAAGCCAAGCCGATGCTGATGGGGATCACCATAGCCTCGTTGGCGACCGAATCGGTCTTTTCGGCCGCGTCCTTCCAAGAGACCACAAAGATTCTGGCTGAGGCTGCTATGTCGAGCAAAGTTGACTATTTGTATGGTCTCAAAGAAAATATCATCATCGGTAAGCTGATCCCGGCTGGTACCGGTATCGCTTCCTTCAAAAAGAAGTACATCGGTGAGGATATATCCGATCTGGAGCGGGCTGCGCAGGAGTCTGAAACCCAGATGCGGGGCGGATAGGAGTGCCTACGGACAACAAAGAGGCGCGTAGCTCAGTGGCAGAGCGCTGCTTTGACGTAGCAGAGGTCAGCGGTTCGATCCCGCTCGTGCCTACCAGTCTTGCCTATGGCAGTTGTCTTGTGTCGGTATTTCCTATATGCTAGTTGGTAGAAATCCTGGTATCATCAACATTTTCTGGGACTTTTTTCCTATGATCCATTTGGCGAGAAAGAGAGACCTCATTAATTCATTCCAAAAACATGAGAATGATACGGGCTCGATGGAGGTTCAGATTGCTGTTCTAACCGAGCGCATTAAAGAATTGAACGACCATCTACGGACGAATAAAAAAGATTACAGCACAAAGCGTGGGCTTATGAGCATGGTTACCCGACGTCGTTGCTACCTCGATTACCTTAAACGGACCGATGTACCGGCGTATCGCTCGATGGTTGATCGTCTCGGGCTCAGGAAGTAACTCAGTTAGGTAACGCTTGATGAGAAAACCACACATCTTTTCACTCGGTGAACTTGGTCTAGAAGTCGAATTTGGCAAAGTTGCTACACAGGCAGACGGTTCCGTGCTCCTCAAAAAGGGTGGCACCGTTATGCTTGCAACGGTTGTTGAGGCTAAGACCGAGGAATTCCCTGGCTTCTTGCCATTGACTGTTGATTACCGCGAGCACTTTGCTGCGGCTGGTAAGATCCCGGGTGGTTACTTCAAGCGTGAGGGGCGACCAACTGATACTGAGGTACTAACGAGTCGTCTTATCGACCGAGCTATTCGACCGCTCTTCCCTGAGCGTTATTTCAACAAACTACAAGTTATGGTTACTGTCTACTCGGTGGACAAAGCACATACGCCGAACGTGCTTGCGCTGTTGGGTGCCTCACTTGCGTTGAACGTTTCCAAGATTCCATTTCTTGGGCCGGTAGGCATTGCTGAGGTTGGGCGTGTTGACGGTTCACTCGTTTTTGAGCCTTCGTATGATCAGATGCAAGAATCTGACCTGCGCGTTGTTGTTGCGGGGACAGCAGAGGGCATCTGCATGGTTGAAGGTTCTGCGAACGAGATTTCTGAACAAGACCTTATTGATATTCTCTTCAAAGCTCATGAGCGTATTGCCAGGCAGGTTGCGTGGCAGCTTGATATTCAGAAGCAGTTGGGTGTAGAGAAAAACGAAGTTGCTGGTGCGCAAGACTGGCAGACTGTTGCACAAAAAGTAGAAGAATATCTCACCACAGAACGTGTACGTGGTATTGTTGGCTTGATCAAGGCAGATCGCAAGGCATATCTTTCTGACTTAAAAGAACAGTTCCTGGAGCAACATGGCCAAGCCGCCGTTGAGGGTGGCATGGCCGATGTGCTCGTGGGTTATGTTTACGAAGATGTGCTCAAGAAAAAATTAACTACGCAGATGTTTGAGCTGAACAAGCGCATCGATGGACGAGAGTTCGAAACGGTACGCGAAATTTCTTCGGAAGTTGGCTTGTTGCCGTTTACTCACGGTTCAGCGCTTTTCACCCGTGGTCAAACGCAGGCACTTGTCACGGTAACACTCGGTGGTGGCCAAGATGAGCAGCGCATTGAAGATCTCATGGGCGATCGCGTTGATCAGTCATTCATGTTGCACTACAACTTCCCGCCGTATTCGGTTGGAGAAGTGCGGCCACTGCGTGGACCGGGTCGACGTGAAGTAGGGCACGGCTATCTTGCAGCATCTGGCTTGCAGTACGTTTTGCCATCAAAAGAAGATTTCCCATATACCATTCGTGTTGTTGCCGACATGCTTGAATCTGATGGTTCAACATCAATGGCAACGGTCTGTGGTTCAACCATGGCGCTCATGGATGCTGGTGTGCCAATTCGCAAGATGGTGAGTGGTATCGCCATGGGTCTTATTCGCAGTGCAGATAACACCTTCCAGGCATTGACCGATATCACGGGCGCTGAAGATGCTTTTGGATTGATGGACTTCAAGGTTATTGGTACCGACGAAGGGATCACCGCCATTCAGATGGATATCAAGCACAAGGGCGGCTTGCCGCGTGAGGTGTTTGAAAAGGCGCTTGCACAATCCAACCGTGGTCGCTCGCACATCATGCAAGAAATGCGCAAGGTCATGACTGAACCGCGTGCTTCGCTTTCGGATCTTGTACCGAAGATTGTTTCATTCGCCATCCCGCGAGAAAAAATTGGTGCCATCATTGGTAAGGGCGGCGAGACTATCCGTGCGATCACTGATACAACCAGTGTTACCATCGATATTGAAGATGAAGGCCGGGTGAACATTTTTGGCCATCCAGGACCGAAAATGGAGCAAGCTATCAATTGGGTCAAGATTCTTGCTGGTCAAATCGAAGTGGGAAGAGTCTACGACGTCAAGGTTCAGCGCATTGTCGAATTTGGTGTGTTTGTTGAACTTGCGCCGGGTCAAGTTGGCTTGATTCATATTTCACTTATCCCGCGCTCGCAACAGCAAGAGCTGGAGCAACACTACCCAATTGGCTCACCAATGCGTGCGCTGGTCACCGATCATGATACCATGAGCGGGCGTATTCGTCTCAAGCCTGTACAATAGATAAGGGCGTTGGGAGGTAGACGTAAAAGTCATGATGCAACGATCATTTGAGCGGGCATCAGGTCAGTTGCGGCCGCTTAAACTCATCAAAGATATATCCGAGTATGCAGGGGGCTCCGTTTTGTTCGAAATTGGCAAAACGAAGGTCCTCTGTTCCGTGACGCTTCAGGATGGGGTTCCCTCTTTTCTGCGCGGAACTGACACTGGCTGGCTGACTGCTGAGTATGCCATGTTGCCCATGTCAACGCCGCGGCGCACCATGCGCGAATCTTCGCTTATCAAGAGAAGTGGCAGATCAATAGAAATTTCCCGTTTGATTGGACGTTCGCTGCGTGCTGTTGTTGACCGCACGTTGCTTGGCGAGCGCACGATTCTGATTGATTGTGACGTGTTACAGGCAGACGGTGGCACGCGTACGGCCAGCATAACTGGCGCGTACTGCGCGCTGCGTCTGGCGGTTGCCAAGTGGGTGGCCGCGGGTGTCCTTTCGCGTTCAATTTTACTTGATGAACTTGCCGCTATTTCAGTGGGCATTGTTGATGGAACGCCTGTTCTTGATCTTGACTTCAAAGAAGATACGCAGGCACAAGTCGATTTTAATTTTGTGCTCACGCGCAGTGGGCGCGTTATTGAAATGCAGGGCGCAGCGGAGCGACAACCGTTCTCGTGGGAAGAGTTTGAGCGCATGCGTGCGCTTGCGTGCCAAGGAGTTGAGCAGCTGTTTGCGTTCATCGATGAGCATATCGATGTTACCCAAGAGAATGCACCGTCATCTTCCGCAACAGCGCACCTGGGCGGATCATTTGATACAACCAATGCGTGGTGAAGGCAATGTACGTACGCTCTTTTGTGCAGCGTGCTATATCTGACAGTGCGTGCGTTCCTGAAAAACCTGTTGTTTGTTTTGTGGGCGGTGAATATTCACCGCTTTTTTTTGTGCTGTTGCGGCAACGATTGTTGGCTGCTTCTGCGGATAGGGATTTGCGTGTGCTTGCGCTGCGTGAGCATTCCTTTGCCAACGTACTCGCACCACTTTCAATGAGTTGCCTGGGCGCAGCTTCGTGGTACTGGATTACTGACGTGCACACGCTCGATGCACGAACGCGAGCAAAGTGGCAGAAATTTGTTGCGAGCTACGTAGGGCCGCATGTGCTGCTTTATGGTGCCGATCAGGCTCCTACTAGCAAAAATGTTATGTCGGTGTCACTACCGTCTGAAATTGGTCAGCAGGAGTATCTCCAACTGTTTGGTCTGCTGTATCCCGATCGTATTCGAGTTGCCGCATCCTTTGCTCAAACTATTTTTAAACGTGCTCCACGTCTTTCTCTTGATCAAGCGTGTCTGTTCATGCACTACAACACTGTTGTCGGCAACGCGTTACCGTTATTCGTTGAGCAGTTGATGCCGCAACTGGTTTCCACCGATCAGTCTTTATTCGATTTGAGCCAGACGTTATTTGCAAAAAACAGTTCCCGTTTTCTTGCGCAGTGGGTATCAGTTCGTCACAAATACGCGGAACCGTTTTGGTTTGCGTACTGGTCAGAGCAATTCTGGCGTGCCTACTGCGTTCGGCGTGCACTTGTGGGCAATGATGTTGCGCAGGCAAAAACATTGGCGCGTCGCCTTCCCTTTTCATTCATGCAGCGTGATTGGCGCAAGACAACAGCCGCTGCACTGCTCGCCGCGCATGACCGCCTCTACCAGGTTGATTTCCAATTTAAAAACGGCTGCTCGGCAGTTGGCCTCGATTGTGCGCTGCTCACTTTTTTGAACAGTTAATTTTGAACTGCTGCGGGTCTGGTCCGTGTTGATCTTGCGGATGCGTTTTTCCTGTGCTAGCATCGCGACGGTTTAGTTTTTTGCAGATGACTAAAAAGAAAGACAGGTGATGCAGATTCGTTACGCGGTATTTGTTTGTGCGCTAGCAACTACCAGTTTGGCTGATGCAATGGAAGAGCCAAACCCCACGAAGCAAACGGCAAATCTCATGAACCCAGTGCAAGCTTGGCAAGACTGGTATCTGAGCAAACCCGAGGCGAAGCCGGTCACAGTGACCAGGCGTTACAACAAAGCCATGCAGTCGGTTGTGCAAAGTGCCGTTGAAATTGTGAGTAGCCACTTTGGGCTTGATGTGGAGCATGACATGTACGCACATCTGTGGAGGGAGTCTCTGTATGCGAGTATTCGCGCGTACAGAGTTGACAGAATGGTGCAAAAAGGAGCGCCAGAATCATTTAATCTTTACGGATTGAAAGCACTGATTCTGGATAAGCTGCTCGAGTGGTGGAAGGCGGAGGCGATAATGCGTGCGGTTGGCGCGCGCGGCGTAGCGTATCCAGTGATGCAACCCATGCCCATGCCTGTAGAGATGTACATGCCACAACCAATGGGAGCTTGTCCTCCGGTTCTGTTCGATCCGGGCAACGCTGGGTACACGGAAGTTGCTACGTCCATGGTGGGATTGCAGCTTGAACAAAATATGCAGTGGCCAGTACAACAAAACTTTGGACAACCGTCCGCACCTCCTCACGAAAATCAGCAATAAATTCCAGCAATGTTGCGTTTGCGCTTGCTTTCTTGTGCATTGCACATTATTCTGTGCGCGTAATTGTTCACAATAATTTTTAACAGTGAGGGGTACATACGTGAAAAAGATTTGTCTACTTGCAAGTATGTCAGTTTGTGTTGCCATGACGAATACGGTGCGGGGTATGGAAGGCGGCGTCCGTGCTGGTTGTTTGGTAATGGAAGATCCATGCGATGGAGATCATGCATACAAGGCATTAGATGATAAAAACTTGCAATACGCATCGTTTTTTGATGAGTTTCCCTGGATCGGCTCCGGCAGTCGCTGGACACTCCCTGTGAGCCCTCCGCCTGCAGAGAAGAGGACGGACGAGGGGTGTAAGCGGCGTAGGCGTCGGAAAAATCCTATATTCGTGGCCGCCGCGGCAAACTGTTTGAGAATTAGTTCGTAGGCAGCGAATCAAAGTGCTTCGTCATGATCGGGCGTGAAACGTTCAGGCTGCACAATGCCCCCTGAAATGATGAGCGCCATTGCCTCTTGGCGGGTGATGTTAATAGGAATCAGTTGTTCCTTGCGTACCAACACGTAGTATCCTGTTGTAGGATTTGGCGTGGTTGGAATGAATACGTTGTAAAAATGTCCGTCTGGTTGTGGTGAAATTTCCTGCGGCAGTTCGCGTGTCAAAAAGCCGATCGAATACAAGCCAGCGCGGGGAAATTCAATATACACAACTTCTTTAAACGTGGCGGCATCTTGCACCGTGAATGCGCGAACCAGTTGCTTGATGCCGGCGTACACCAAGCTCACCAGGGGGATGCGGGCAAAAAGTCGTTCGAATGAGCGGACAATTTGCTTGAGCAACAACGATTTCAGCACGGCACCGACAACAAGAACAAAAAGCAGCGCAACGGCCACTTCGGCAAACGGCATAGCGTGCAATGCTTCGGGCAGCAAGTTGCGGATGGGGGCGAGCCAGGCGTTGATCATGCGCAGTACAAATTGCACCAGTGAGATGGTGAGCACAATTGGTAACAGCGTGAATAGGCCATTGAGAAATGCGGCCCACAGTGTGCTGGCAATTTTTTTCAGAAACGTTTGTTCTGCCATGAATAATTCTCCTACTGCAAGTGATGCTGCAATGCGACTGAAAGTTGCTGCGCTACGACTGTCGTTTGATTTTTGTTGGGTCCTTCGACCATGACGCGTAAGACCGGCTCGGTTCCCGAGTAGCGTACCACGAAACGACCCTGTGGAAGCTGTTCTCGATGTTCCCGCAGTATAGAGGCAAGTGGTTCTGCCTGTAAATCCTTTTTGTGTCTAACCGGTACGTTGATGAGCGTGTGGGGAAACCGTTCAAATGTTTCCATGTTCCAGTTGTTGGTCCGCATCAATTCTTCAAGTACCACCAGCGCAGTGCCCAGGCCGTCACTTGTTGGAAGCCAGTCGCGTATGATGATGTGCCCCGATGGTTCACCACCCAGCAATGCATCTGTGGCGTGCAATTGCTCGCTGACGGCGCGATCACCAACCGCAGTGCGCACAAATTTTTTGTTCTGTGTTGCAAGCCAGGTGGCGAGGCCTTCGTTTGACATGATGGTGCCAACGATTGTGTGCTGATCTGCGTAGCGCGGGCACTGGCTCAGTGAGGCAAGCACATTGTCACCGTCTCTGACTTGTCCGTTGTGCGTGACAAAACAAACACGATCACCGTCACCATCAAACGCAATGCCAATGGCCGCACGCTCTGTGCGGACAAGTTCCTGCAGTTGTTCCAGATGCTGGGAACCACAGGCGGCATTGATGTTGGTGCCGTCCGGTTCAGTGCCGCAGGTGATAACTTTTGCACCAAGCAGGCGGAACACCGCCGGGGCAATTTTAAAGAACGCGCCATGGGCGCAGTCGAGTGCAATGGTGATGCCGTGCAAGTCAAGCGGTCCTACGTGGGCGAGCAGTGCGTCCTGGTAGTTTTGTGTTACGAGTGAGATGTTGACGCATGTTCCCAGGTGTGCGTAGTCAATGTGCGGTTCCTGTTCTGTTACCAAAAGTTGCTCGATCTCTTTTTGCTGTTCGTCACTGGGTTTGCCGGTACCAGGGCAGATAAGTTTGATGCCGTTGTCGTGGTGCGGATTGTGTGATGCAGAGACCATGAGGCCGCATGCGTAGCAATCTGTTTTTGTTACTGCGTGCACAACCACGGGGGTTGGCAGCATGCCGGCGTTCTGCACATCGATACCGTGCAGAAGCAGCTGGCTTGTCAGTGTTGTTGCAATCCAATCGCCTGAGCAACGTGTGTCCATGCCGATGAGCACAGGCCCACCTGGGTCATCTGTGGTGCGTAACCACGTGGCGATTGCG
>SDBS01001410.1_pt1 | contig 24367 bp, 30 predicted proteins | sample 2277091 | NCBI WGS metagenome assembly SDBS01 (sample SAMN10404972, study PRJNA504765) | marine sediment metagenome | isolation source: marine sediment core GS10_PC15, 163 cmbsf | place: Arctic Ocean: Southern Knipovich Ridge | collected 2010
TACTACTGTTCCAATGATTAAATCGTACACCTCTTGAATGTCAAGCTCTCCTATCCTTCCGAAGTAGTCATACGAGGACACTACACTATAGAGCAACTCTACTGAAGTGTAATCCTCTGAGAGCAACGAATATCCATTTTCCTGACAAAACATACCGATAAATTGACTGATTTCGTTTTTATCGCTTAAAGACATATGTGCAATATCCGCAGTGTTCGAAAGTGACCTGACAATTTGGAATGTATCGATGAGCTCGTGATACTTTACTGTAGTTGAGGCTTCCCAACCTCCACGATAATTCCGATTGTCGAAAATAAAAGATAAAACGTCGTTTCTAGTAAAAGAAGTAAAACCAGTTATATCTGCCAACTCTAAGCTCATTGCTGTAGCTACTATATTCGAGTAATTGGTTACCCATACGAAATTCGAGAGGTCAAAGTATCCATCTTGAGCGTGATAGAGCGCTGTGAGATGCTCGTGGAACTTGGAAATGTCGATGAAATTTACGTAGCTACTTCCAAAGGTTTCTAACGTCTTTAAACAATAATAGGAAGCAAACTGGTTTGGCTCCGGTTCCATTAAGGAGTCAAATATGCCCTCCTCGTCGTTATAAAAGCCAGTAGAAGAGTCCAAAGACTGTAAACCGTCTACATAAGAAGAAATATCGCTTCTCTCTTGTGAATAAAAATTCCAATCAACTCCAAGCGTATCAAGCGTAATCACTGCGTAGTAGGTGTTGTCTGCTGTAGGAACTTTAAACCCTTCATTTAACGAGTCATGGTAAGGTTGTCCGATAAACCCGTGAAGGATAGGGTGATAACAATCCCAAATAAAATCGGTCATCTTCGAAATATCGATCGAATCGAGGCTATTCAAAATACTTAAAGATAGCACTGCGTAGGAATTAACTTCTAAAAGCGTTGACAATGGGAGATATCTTCCTGGTATTTTTGAAGCAAAGTACCTAATTGAATTTTTGTCTGAAAATATATCGGTACTCGAGTTATAAAAAGTCATGATATAATCGATTACCGCTTGTTGGTCGATGTCGCCAAGTTTTCCTATCGCATCTAAGATATACAATGCATAGTAAGTCGCTTGAAGAGAATCAGAGTAAATCTGAGAATAGTAGCCATTTATGGCATACTTAGCGTTTTTTGCTTCAAACATGGCCTCTAAAATCTCGAGGTTCGAAGAATCAGAGGTGACCAATAGGTCGTCAAATCGTTCTTGAAAAAGATTCGAATTGTTATTGGTAGAGTTGTTAAGCACTCCCCCTCCATATATTATAAAAAAAATAAGAACAACAATGCTACAATATACTAAGTAATTTTTTTTATTGTTCAATTTCATAATTAAAGCTCCTTTATTAATTCGATAATGCCTACTATTAATATCAAGATTGCTGGTAGTAATTGTATAAAAATTGTTGTTAGTGCGGCTAATATTATAAGCGTTATCCAATGCCACGGAATGGGATTATCAGGTTTTAACGCGGTTATAATTGTAAATCCTGCTATTATCAATCCACAGTTGATAAAAATAGCATTAGCTAAACCTATGTCTTGGATCCATTTGTTTACATTTTCAATGTTATATAACTTCAAAAGAATATTAAGAAAACCAATTGAACCCCCTAAAAGGGTCAAGAAACGCATAAGTTTTCGATACACTTCACTCCTTTCCATTTAACACACCTACATCTTTTTTCAAATTTTAATTGTGGAATTTTATCTCGCTTCCATTTTTTAAAATTTAAAGAGAAAATCAAGTGAGTCTATTTAAATAAAAAAAATTATTCATTAGTAATCCATCATATTATACTTAAAAGTAAAAGCAAAAGTAAAATTATATCAAAAGAAAAATCCAATATTTACGCTTGAAAAAAAGTTCCTTTTAAAATTATGAAAAAATTAGAGAGCAGGTAAAAAAAGAAAACGTCGTAAATAATGAGTTTTTTTAATTTATTCAAAATGGGGATGCTAAGTAATGGATAATTATCAATTTGGGAAAATCTTCAATGAAATAACAACAGAATATAAAGAAAGATACGAAGAACAAATTAAATCAAAAAAAATTGACGGTTTTGTAAAAGATTTCTTTAATGAGCAAGGAATAAATTATGAGATACTTATGCCATTATGTAGATTTATTTTGGAAAAAATTCAATCTTTTATGGATAACACCAAGAACCCCTATTTTATATATGCAGGGATTAAAATTAATGATTTTATATCAGAATTCCTTAATTTATGTGAAAAATGTATTTTGAAAAATTTTAAGCAAACAATTTTAATAATCAAAAAATATTTTCACTCGATTTATGGAATTAGAGAACTAGTTGTGCCATCAATTAAATTTACTAGCATTTTTGGAATGTGGAATACTTTAGAAAAATTTTCAAAAGAAAATTATGATAACTATGAGAAACTAAAAGAGAAAATTGAAAAAGATTCTCGAGGGTTACAAAAATTATTCGAAAGCTTTGATGATAGTTTAGAAATTGACTATTATTATGGTATTTTTGAAACCTTAGGATATTATGAAGTTTCAAGATCTTTATGGGGGCTTTTTCTTGGTTTATATGACATATTAAATGATATCAAAAAACATCCAAATGAATATTTTTCAAAGAAAATATTGACATCTGATATTATCAGAAAATTTGCCAAAAATTATGTTAAAAACAATGAAGAAACCGCTGTAAATAAACTTCTATTATATTATAAAGACATAAATAAAGAAATAAGAAATTTTGCTGCTCATCACGCTTTTGATCCTAATAGTAAACATAATTTTGCAAATAATTTAATTACAGACAGTGATGATCTATATAGTACATCAGCTCAACTTCTGGGTCATTCAGCTATTCTTCTGCTTGTTCTTCTTTTAGTTGAATGTTGGTGTCTCTTAATATATATAAATATGAATTACAAAAAAAATATTACAACAGAGAAAGAAAAAGACATGTTATATATTGAAATGCTTAGACTTATTAATTTCATCAGACCAGAAGAACTTTAAGATTTAATTATTAATTTAAATAAATAGATTTTTTGTGAGTATAAAAAAAATGAAAGATTTTTTATTTTTGATCTATCTAGATATCCTTGGTTTTGAGAGATTAGCAAAAGACATTGAAGAAAAAAAAATAGTTAACGCTAAGAAACTCAGATTTGATTTTATTGATGCTGTAAATAAAAAAATAGATGTTATTAAAAGCGAATTCTCTATCCCAATATCAAATTATAGTGGAAAAGATGATTGGTATATTGTTTTTAAACCTCAAAATCAAATATTTGCTGTTGATGAATGTTTTAGGATAATTTCTGAATTGATAGATATAAAAACAGGATATTTAATTCAAAATTATACTGATGTTAAGCTAGAAATTGGAATTGGATGTGCTGAATATCAAGATTTAGAAGAATTTGACCAAATGAGATTTATCGCTGAAAATGAAACTATTGAACTATTAAAAACTGATATTATAGGATATTACCATAGCTGGTATAAAGAAAAGAGAAAGGATTCAATAAGAAAGACTTTTATCGTTATTACTGACGATGTATATAATTTGATGGATCCATTTGAGAAAGAATTATGCCAACAAATTGATGAAAAAGCAATTTGTTATTTGATTGACATAAATTCTCTGAAAAGAAAATTACCGACATATCAATTCTTCAAAATTATCAATTTCTACAATCGAATTGAATATCGAAAAATCCAAGAATTATATGTACCCCCATTAGAATATAATCAAATAAGAGGCAATTTAAAGAAGAACAAACTAATTTTTCTAACTGGAACACCTGAATATGGAAAGACATACACAGCATACAATTTATTATTAGATTTTTTTAATGATGGAAATATCCCAAAATTTTATCGTGGAAATACTCCTGAAGAAAGAAGGAAGATGAGAGAGGATTTAGTTGATATTGAGTTACTACTTTTAAAAAATCATATTTATTATTTTGAAGACCCCTTCGGTCTAATTGAGTATGAACGAAATGGACAAATTGAAAGAAAAATCCTATCAATTATTGACTTAATTAAAAATCACGAATCTTGTTATGTTATTATAAGTTCAAGAGAAGAAGTATTTAAAGAATTTATAAGATATGCTATGATAAATACGAAGATAACAAAGTCAATAGTAGAATTGAAAATTAAGAATTTATCATATAATTATGAAAAAAGGAAAAATATATTAACAAATTGGGCAAAATTATACAATAGTATTTGGTTAGGAAATGTAAAATTAATGAAATTTGTTTTTAAGCAAATCTCAAATGATGAAGTATTACCTTCACCATTATCTATAAAAAATTTCGCAATTGCATCAAAGAACATTGCCAACGAAATAAAATTAAGAGAAATATTAATTTCAAAATCAGAGGAGACATTTGTTGCATTTGCAAAAGAGATCAAATATATGACTCTTGATAAACAATTGTTTTTATTGTTGATATATATATTTAATTATAAAGTGTTGTAATTTTGACACTTTTTTGTTATAAATAATTCTTAAAAATACTATTTTTAATTTATTTTAAAAAAAGAAAAAAAAGATAAAAATTTTATTATTTTACAAAAAAAATTTAATTTAATGGTCGTATATAGCATCAGAATAGGTAAACATCTGTTGTCCACCATATTGACAACAAAGAAAGATAAACCAATTATCTAAATATGGCGGAGTAAAAGTATAATCGTTTCCATACCATCTTGGATAAGTTACAATTTCATATATTTCATCTACAATTGGATTCCAACCCATCTCAACACCTATAGTATCGTTTATCCATGCATCGAGAAAATCATCAACCAGATTACTTGGTACTATATATAATAATGGATAATTATCTTGTCCACATTGATCAAAATGATTATAATAAATATAATTTGTTGGGATGGTATAATTTAAGACATAATAACCATCTGGACCACTATAACTAACACTGTGTTCTTCCCACGATTTTAGATATGGATCATATGGTAATGGTTCTTCTGGTGGATCGGGTACTATTTGTTTATTAATTTGCTCGTTGATTATGAATATTGAAGGAATTAAAATCCCTATAATTATAAATACCATGCCTATTTTATATTTTCTATACATTTCTTATCACTCTTCCAATCATAATATAAAAAAAAATAAAAAGTTAATTAATTTTATTTATCAATTCAATTTGCTCGAAATTGTCCAAGATAAACTCACTCATGTTATTCAACGAAACATATGCGTATGGCGAGAAATTTCCCTTATCTGAATGCCACCTTCTATAAAGCTCAACAATCTTCTTTCTTTTCCCATTCATTTCTTACCACATACCCATTATCTTTCCGATTATAATTTTAGCTTTGAGAGAATTGGCGTATTTGTTAATTCCTTCAGTCAGATTTATAAATGCTTGAATGAAATCGTGTCCGTTTATTGAGTGTCGATTTTTCTCGTTCGAGTTTACCTTTATAGTGGTAGTCTCTGAGTTCAACCCATCAAATCGAATTTCTAATAGTTTATTATTAGATCCAAAAATCGTCAAAACTGCCCTTAGTTTATTTTCTGTCATTTTTCATACACCTTCAATATTGTTTCGTTTGAAATTTTTCTATTGAGCATTTTTGCTATGTGTGATTTCAAAAACTTCGCTTCGTTTTTCTCGAAATCGGTGGTATTTAGCATGTTTGTGTAAGAATTTATTTTATAGTTCAAATAATTGTTTTCTGCTTGTAGTCTTTTTATATTCATATTTTCCATAATTTTAATAACCACCTGTTAGCACATAGTGAAGGAAATCTTCACAATTTGTACCATCTTTATTTTTTCTCTCTCTCTTTTCTTTTTCTTTCTCTTAATCTTAATCCATTCCAAAATGACGAGTACAACATCTACAAATTGTAGATCGGTCTGATAAATATCGAAATTGTAGATTGCAGATACTGTTGGGTTCAAAATTCCAAATGTACCCACTGGGAGTGTAATTGTTTCGGTTCCTTGGAAGATAAAGAAATCTCCAATATCAACCCATACACTATCAACCAACATATACATATCTAAATCTACGTAAGTCATTGGCTCTCCATTTACACTGAAATCTAAGTCAACTCTCCAACCACCAATCTCAAAGTCATTGGTTCCAAATAAGTCAATAGCAAAAACAGTGGAATCAGCACCTTGTGTTATATTTAAGGTGTAATCTTTTGTTAAATCAGCATTCCACGAAACCATACTACTAGCATCAGAGTATAGATATTGAACGAATACTCCATCAGCATATAAACCGACTTCTAACCCTTCAGTTCCAAGTGGGGTAGAAGTTGCTCCATCAACGAACATTAGAGCAGGGTCGTAGGTTATTGTGGACTCGACAACTTGATTTGGGGATTGCTGAAATAGCAATAAGAAAAAGAGGGGAGTGGTAATAAAAAGAAAGATAAAACAGAGAGAGGAAATAATAATAGTTCGATCTTTTTTTTTAGACATATTTTCACTTCATTTTTGTATTTTTTGTCAAAAAGAATTATGATATAATAGAAAGTATAATATATAATACTATCTTTTTAAGTCATAAAACATTCATAAAACGGTCATAAAATAGTCATAAAACATATCAGAAAAAGGATTTAAAACATGAAAAACGAAAAGAAAAATATGGAAGGATTAATATTCAAAATTGTGAAAAAACCAACAAAAAAAGGCGAACAATACTATTTCAATATTCCAATTGAATTAATTCGATCAAAAAGGATTAGTATTGAGGAAGATTATGAGCTGTTATGTTATAAAATAAAGAGTAAAGATGTTTAGAATGTTTTTAATTTGAAAGTTGTTTTGTTAATTTTTTCAAGTTCTTTGTTTTTGTAAAATGTAGAAGTTGATTTCTGGAGCTCCTACTATTTTTTTTTCCATTTGAATTTGTCCGGGTTTCATACCATTTATCAAAACGGGAATCAGTCCGTCATGACCATGAAGGTGCTTTTTCCATTGAGAAGCACCAAACTCTGGTAATAATAGAAATGAAAGAAAAGTGACCGTGATGTTATATATAGAACATTTTATCGATTTTTTGTTTCTTATCTAATTCTTGCTCTTTGTTTAGTTTTTGCTCTTTGTCTATTTTTTTTAACTTTTCTATAAGAACTCTCACTTTCATACCAATATACCGTGAATTTTCTTTATCTTCTAAGATATCTTCGAGTAAGTCTTCCAAGTAATTTTGAATAATATTACTATTTTGGATCATTTTAACACTCCAAAAAGTATTTGGGTTTGGTTTTTAGTTTTAGTGGTGTATTGCCTTCATATTCAGCTAAAGTTTTTTCAACTTCTTCAAAATGCTCAACCCGTTCATTATCAAGTTCTTCTGCCAATGACCACAATATGTCTGGCTTTCTTCGAGATTCTGGTTTTATAGTCAAATTATTCATGAATTTTGTTGTTTTTTTGTCTATTTCTATTGTTTTTTTTTTATATTCTTTTGAAGTCAAATCTTCTGTTAAATTTCTTTCTTGATTTTTTTTCTCTCTCCATTCATCAACGGAATCCTTTCTCGTTTTTTTTCTAATTTGTATACCATGCTTCTTGGCTAAATTGTTTAAATCATATTTGAGGGTTTCTGCTCCCATTTGTATATTTTTATAATCTTCTTTTAGCTCTTTTATTGTATCTATTATGTTTGTAGAAATTGTTTTTTTGTATTCTTCTTCATATTCTTCTTGATCTGAATTCAAATTGATCTCATAGATATCTCCTGTTAATTTTTCTACGACATAAAGTTCCCCATTATCAAGCTCGTAAATATCATATCTACTATCGTCTATATCCATTTTTTACATCTCCATTATTTTGTTATATTCAAAAGCTCGACATCTATATTTTTAGCATAGCGTGGACATGAATGGTTCAAACATATAACCTGATATTCTTTAGGCATACTAATATGTTTCCATTCTACTACAGTGACTTCTTTCGTCTTAGTTTTTGTGTGTGAGAGTATGTTTCTACCATATGTGGTTCGTGGAAAAGTTTTCAAATCAAACATCCTTTTCTCACAACTTGGGCAAAAGTAAGGGCATTCATAAATTTCTTTTATTTCTTCTTTTTTCTTTTCTATAAGATCATCGGGTATATTAGAAGCAATTGTAATCATCTGATTCACGAACAACCTTTCATTTTTGTCTCTTATAGCAAATAAACTTCTATATTTTATCAGTCGTTCTTTAATTTCAGCCTTACTTTTAAATGTTCTATCAGGCATGATTGCACGAACAAAATCTGTTTTAATTTTTTTAATCTCTTCGTTTGTCATTCTCATTTTTCTATACTCCTATAACTTGTAAATCTATAACATTTGTTTAAACTATCCATCATATATCCTTTTATTCTATTTTCAACATCAGGAGCTATATCCTTTAACATTATTAATATTCCATCAATCAGCTGAGCCATATTCTTATAAAGTTGATATGAATTCTCTGCTTCCATAATTTCTTTGAATATATTATCGAATGGATTTGTAGAGAATAATTTTTTTTGATTTTCTTTAAGAAAACCTTTCTTTTTAAGTCGGTAAATGTGATTCTTTACGCTTTCTTTTTTGATCTTATGTTCTTTGCTAAATTTCTCAACTACACCAGAAATGATAATACCTTCATTCTCTGAAATATAATTGATTATTGTTTCACTTTTTAACATTGGAAACCACCTATAAGTCTAAAATTATGTTTTCAAAATCATAATAAAAGTCATTCGATAACTCATCCATTTTTTCCATCGATTTATTGAAGTTTCTTAAGTTCCACAATCGAAGAGTTTCCATTTGTATAAAGTCACCAGCAGGTAGATTTCTCATATTACCTAAGTGGGAAATTGCTTCTTCATATTGCATTTTCAACATTTTAACAGCATCAACAAAACTCTGGTGTACACGAGGATCATTCTTAATGTATTTTTCACACTGTTTTATAATTCTTGCCATACTTTTAAGCTCAGCAATTGTTCCTTTTTCAGATTGTAATTTTGTGACTTCTGGAGTTTGTTCTACAAGTAAAGTGTCTTCTACGAGTTCATTTATGAAATCTTCATTAAGTATTTTTGAGTTGAATTTATCTCCACCCATATCAATCCTGAAATCTTCTGAAGAAAGAGATTCATTTGCATTCTTGATATATCTTATATCATTAAAATTCGGGGCATACACTCCCATAGGTGCATCTTGATACCTTTGCGTATATTCCATATAATCATTTCGTAAATTTCCCTGATTCTTGAATTGCCACTCTTCTATCTTTCTCAAGCGTTCCTCAATTGAGTCGTTAGTATTCCTTTCATTCATAAACTTGCATCTTTGTTGGATTTAAATTATTGGATAGCTCGGTTAACATTTCGATTTGACTTGTGAAACCACTTTCTTTTCTTAACATTGTTATCAACGCCTTACACATACTTGAGGCATTTTCTTTATTTGTCTTTGTCATGTTTTTTTTCCTTGATTTATGTTCTTTATGTAGAAAATGATTTACAAGTACTATATATTTCACTAATAGAGTTTTATGATTTGGTTCTAAAACTTCATAATTGAACAATAAAGAATATAGTCTTTTTGATGATTTTTTAACATATGTTACATTGTGAAGCTTCAATTTTTTTTTTCAAATGGAAAGAAAATAGTCAAGAATATACTTCTTTTATGCAATTTCACATTGTACCAAGATTGGAGTTTTAACACTCTAATCGCTTATTACTGACATAAAAAACAACAAAGAGATAATTAAATGAAAATAGATAAAGAAACACACGATATATTAAACAGAATTGAACAAAGGATTACCCACCCCGAAACAATAGATAACTCATTCGGGGAAGCCTTATTAGAAATAGCTCAAAGATTTGACATAGTTCAAGATATGACTCAAGACTTCAAAAACAAACTCATTGAAGATGATCTCATGAACGAGTTCGAGAAGGAAGTGAAATCATGGTATAAAAATTATCAAAAATATGACAAAGATTATACTATAAACGAAAGAGCTGAAGATTGGTTTAATAAATTTTATCCAAATGACCAAGAAGAATTAAAAAAAAGATTTCACATAAAATATCAAGAAAATCAAAAAGAAGATTTCTGGAATATAGGATATGAAGTTGTGAGAGAAATGAAACAAGAATGGGAGGTTTTGAAAACGATTATTGATATGACAAGAAGCGATGAGAAATATTTCGATAAGGCAAGAGAAATTGACGAGGAATATAAAGATTTAACTAGAGATTACCCCGTAAACGAATACACAAGAAAATCAGGAGTAAAAGTAAAAACTCACACTAGAGGAGAAGGTAAACAAAAAGAAGAAGAAGACAAAATGATCCTCAGCGAAGTAGAGTATGCCACAGCTATGTTAGGAAGGCCTATACCACATCCCTCATACTCTGAATACTTAGAGAAATACAAAAGACCCACTACATACCACCAAACACCTAAAATTGACAAACAAACTAAAGAAATACTCAATTGGATTGAGAAGAACAAACTAGAATACGAAATAACGCACGGTCTCGGAGGAGAATACGGTGACTTGAGAATAGAGATAAGTAAAGGCAATAAAGCCATAGAAATAAGAGTATTCCCCATTGGAGACGGTGTTGATCTTAGCATTTGGAAAGAGAAAGGTTACCACAGTTCGATAAAATCCTACAGAGATATTATGTTAAGCCATGCGTATATATACATCAAGGAGCATTTTAAGGGATTAGTGAAAGACCAAAGAGAGAGAAGAGAAAGAAATATAAATGGGAGAAAATAAAGACATAGTTCTTAAAGTCTCATTAGAGGCTCGACCGTTTGAGACTATTAATTTTACTTCATCCATCACAAAAGTATACAATTTCACTTCCTCCATTACACGAACAAAAAATATGATAGCATGGCTCATTCGAACAAAAAATATGAATGGATGAAAAAAGAAGGTCGTATGAATGGAGAAAGGAAGATACCAAGACCGAATGATTGAACTAGGAGAACACTATAAACGCCTTAATGAATGGAATAAGGAGTATAACCCTAGACAAATGAAAGAAGAGATACAAGAAAGGAGTGAAAGAAACGAGAGTATGATAAGAAACCTTATAGTGAATGAGTTAGATAGTGAACTACAAAATTTAAAAGGAGATTCACTCTCATTCATAATAGAAGGGTTTGAGAGAGAAATAGAGAGGATTAGAGCGAATGACTGATCCAAAAGATTTGAAAGAGGTAAACAAACTATTGTTGAAATATGGTTTAAGATTAGGGGATCCACGACCACTCCTTGATGGGTGGTATGTGTTGTATCAATTGAATTCTTCTGAAGTAATTGACGGAGTATCAATAAAAGAGTGGCAGAGATTGATGGAAATACCGAAAAGAGTAAAACAGAAAGAGGTGAATGAATGATAATGAAAACATATAAACATGCCAGATATGTATGTCAAATATGTAAAAAAGAATTTGGAAACGAGGTAAAAATCAAAATTCCAGAAGGTATGCAAACTCTTTATCTATGTGATGGTTGTCACATCGAACTCAGTAAAATAATGAGAAAAGCACCATCTCTTAAGGAAGAAGAGTTTGATAATGAAGTATCAAAACTCGTAAAACTAAAGAGGAGCGAATAAATTGGAAGCACTCGAAACCAAACACTGTTCACGATGCCACAAGTTTACCAGAACGATATATAAGATATACGAGAAAGAGGAGATATACTACTGCTGGAAGTGCTACTCGTGGTTTATGGGTATGAGTTAATAAATGTTAAAGAGGTGAGAAAGTGAATGAAAATAGAAATATTAAACCAAAATGAGAATTTTATACACGCAATAGTCCACTATAAAACCCGCAACTACCGAGAGATTAAATGGATGACAGCCACATATCCCTGTTGTGATGATATGGTTTTTATTAAGAATGTGTTTGAATGTACCAAGATTATAACCTACAGACCACATGAAATTGAAATAATTCGAATTGATTAAAAGAGGGTATGAAACTTTGGAAAACACGAAACAAAATTTTTGTGGTAACTACCAAGCTTTCAAGAAAACAAACAAAAAAGCAAAAAAAAATTGGGTCACAAAAAATGTATCTGTTCCACACTAGTAGATTTTCTCATATAAGAAAAAAAAAGGTAAAAAAGCTTCGGTGGAAGAAAATCATGGACGATGTGAATGGGGGGAGAGTATATGAGAGTATGGTATATAGGGCATAGTGTAGGGTGTATGTAGTATGTGTAGGGTGTATGATATGGGAGAGAGATATGAGTGGGGGAGAGTATGAAGAGTATAGTGTTTAGAGTGTGGCGTTGGAAGTTTATTGTCTTCCTAGAGTGTAAGATTATTAAGAGAGATATAAGTGGGAGTGAGTGAGTGAATGAATAACATGAAACCCATCAAGAAGATGTTAGAGAGACAGTGGAGGCACTGCGATATTGATCTGATTACAAGAAAGAAAAGAAATAAGAATGATAAGGAGGTGGAATGAATAAATGAAAGTAGAAATATATGCTCAAAATGAATACTATATACTTGCTCGTATATACTCTTATCGTAAAAAGGGAACCAAAGATTGGTTTGTATTATGGCAAGGAACACTTAGAATGGTAGATGGAGTAGAGAAGAAAGGATGTGTTAAATCAACATTCAAACGATTAGCAAAACCAAAAATATATGGACAATGGGTATCAGATAATATATTCGATCAAACGATATGGGGAATGACTGGATGGTTTGAGAGTCCTAAAATAAAAGAGTAAACGACCGCGGACAATTTCAAACTAAATCAAACTTATTTTTAACTCATTTTCACTATTTATTTTTTTCAATCAAATATACGTTCAACTTAAAAAATATGATTTAAAATACTCTTAATGAACTTAAAAAATCAAAATTAAATCATCAAGTCTTATTTGTCGGCGTTTAATTTTTCCAAGTTTCATGATTTTTTTTATTGAGAGTAAAAATCTTGATAGTCACTTTTCTCTCCAAAGTCTTATTTTATGATGATTTAAAAATACAAGTTCAATAGAACTTTTTTCATAAACTAAATTGAGATTTTCAACTTTGTTGTTACTTATTGTATTTTTGTTCATTTTTCACATTTTTTACCACTTTTTACAAAAAAATCAATAAATAATGTCACATAAATACATTTATTTAGAGTTAAATTTATGAATTTCTCAAAAAGAAATCTCCAAACTCCCAAAAATCAACTTTTATAAAATCAACTTTGGAAATTCTACAAAAAAGTAAAAATCAAATTTTTCAGTACTGAAAAAAACCATGACAAAAAAGTCAAAAAAATCACTCAAAAACTCCCACTTGCGAAAAGTTGTCCGAACACACAACCGAACACCCACACACATGGACACAAGAAACACACACACAACACACACACAAACAAGAATCGAGGCAAGAAAAAAAACACGACAAAATTTTCCACGGTTCTGCCTTCAATAGATATATCTACAATTATATTGAGAGTAGGAGTGTTGTAAACATATTCCATGAATAATATTATTATATAATTTTATATAAAATGTATAGAAGTTGTATTGAATGTATATGTTTTTATGTGAATGAATAGAAAAAAAAGAAGGTACACTTAGTACACTTATTTTTATTGTCTTACTATATATTGCAATAGTACTAAATCATTACATATATTAACAAGATAATTTTTTTTGTGTACTAAGTGTACCATTTTATTTATTGATCTTTAAGGTTGATTGTTCGTTTTTTGTTTGTATCTTGAGTTTTAACCCATAATAAACATTTGTTTTTCTGCTTGATTTGTATCCAAGTTCGTGCATACGTCTTGTGAGTGTGGCTTTGGTAAATATATATCTTTTTCCGATTGTTTTAAGGTAGTTGTTGATATTGGAGAGCATGATATCTTTGTTAATTTCTGAAGAGTTGTTGTTTATTGTTTTTTCTTCTATGAATGAAGAAATGATGTTAAGTTTTTGTAACCAATAATCTTTCACTTCTTCCCAATCTTGATCTATTGTGAATTTCCCTTTTTTATGTAGTTTTTTGAATGATAATATACACAGGTTTAAGAAACCAGATAATTCTTTTCTTGTTGTTAGTTTGTCTAGAATGTGTTCATCTTCTATACCATCAAAGGAGTTCATACAGAAGAGTAAAACCCATTTTCTCCAAAATCCTTTATCGGTGTCTAATTCAACTTCGGGGAAAGTTTCGTTGCATGTATATATCATTTTAGCTGTGGGAGAAATATGATAAGGGTCTTTAAATTTACGGTCTATTAGTATTTTAGCTTCATTTCCGATGTATTGATTGAATTTTCTTACTTTAAACTTCTTTGTTTCCATATCTGAAACAAAATTAAGAGTTTTATTTTCTAAAGTCCAAGCTATAGTACCTTTATTAAGTTGTGAAGGGTCTACAGTTGAAGTGTTATCTGTGCCTACAAAAGCATTCAATAAATTTAAGAAAGTTGATTTTCCATTATTACCAGAGCCATAGAGCATTAATGCTTTTTGATATATCATCAATGGTGTAAGAGAGAGAGCAGAATATTCTAATATGAATGGTAAATCTCCAGCTTGAAAAACTTCTTTCAAAAACTTTGTAATATTTGGGCATTTCGCTTCAGGATCGTAAGTAATTGGTATTCTCCTTGAAGATAGATAATCAGAAGTATGTTCTTTTTGTTTGTTTGTTTTAATATCTAAAAGACAATTAGAGAGATTTAATATGTATAAATCTTTATCAAACTCTTTAACCGATTCCAAAGTTTCATTTTCTATTAATTGTATTATAGCATTTCTTCTACTTAGATTAAATTTTAAACCTTTATCTTTTAAAGTATCTGAAATTACTTTATTTATCCTTCTTTTCATATCTCTTTTATAATAACCATTTTGATATAATCTCATTTCTCCCGATTCCTCAATAGTTATTATTTTGTGTTTTTCTAAAATATATTCAACAATTTCATAAATATTATAACCTTCTTTAAATATTTCTTCTATAGATTCTCCAGCCATCAATCGTTCCATCTCCATATTCTGTGATTTTTATTCTTACATTCAATACAAAAACCTCTTTCTCTTATAGTTCTACATGTTAGCGGTATTATATAGTTGGGATTATATCCTCTTCTTAACGATTCAATTTGATATTGTGTATAACTGATTCTATATTCATTGTGTGTAGAAAAAGCTCTGTGTATGAGATTATCATTTACGCCTAACATAATAAAAGCATTACATAAAGAACGATTCATAGAATGACCATAACCAGTACCATGTGTAAGAAAGTTATTTATTGTAATTTCTCTCAAACATGGTGGTAGTATTTTTAAAATCTCTTGCCATTTTATTTCATCATTAGGAGTAATTTTCACTGGTTCAAGTTTTTCATTATTTCTTGTTGTTTTTTTAGTCGTTTCTTCAAAGATAGACAAGAGATTGTAATGATTGAAAAGTTTCTCGAATTCTTCTTTGTTGAGTGTTTTAATAGACTTTTCTATATAGATTGTGTATTCTTTTTCATTTATTTTTCCATATAAAGCGTTGAAATGATTGTTACCACGGAATTCTAAATGATCTAATAAAATTCCTCCGAATTCTTTCTCTAAATGTAATGTTATACATGTAAAATCAATATCGAAATCACATTTAAAAATAGGTTTAGGTGCTCCCGATTTAGAACGAAATGTGAGAGTATCATATAATTCTGGACACCAGTTTATAAGATTCTCATAAAAAACATCAGTTTCTTCTTCAGTTAATCCTTTACCATGTTTTATTTTTTTGTCTAAGTCATAATCTAAACAAATTGATTTTGAGATGTTTCCTGAAATATAACCATAATTTCCATTAAAATCTATTCTTCCAGTGAATTTCTTATTTTGAAACTTAACCCAATCATTTAAAGCTGGTCTCGAATCATTTAACATCATAGGAACTAGATTTAGTTCTCTAATTTCATCTATGATATTGTCCATTTTCATCACTCCAATTGTTATAAAATGATAATGAAATGATCAAATTAGTAAACTTTTTAAAGAGTATAATATTTACATACTTGTATAATTCATTCTTGAAATCGAAACTCTCAATTTTGATTTCATTTTTCTTTTTTATCATCATTTTTTTTAATTTCTTGTTCACTAAGTATTTTGAATAGTAAATTCCTTTTAGAGCTTAAAACCTTTAAGATTAGTCGAATCAAACCTGATCTTCTCATATTAGCGATTTTACTCATTTCATCTAATTTATCAATAGTCTCTTTTTTCATTCTTATATTGAGGTAACCGTCAAATTTATCTTCTTTTTTATGTGATTCACTCAATTTTCTTCTATGTTCTATTGTAAATGTTCGTTTTGGTTTTCTTTCTTCTTTTACAGTCATAATTTTCTTTTTTTTGTATCTATTATTTTATAAATTTTATCTATGATTTACTAAATGAAAATTCTATTATTAAGTTGATTATTTTTGTAAAACTAAGAAATATATAGATATTATATATTATTTCGGTTGATAGATTTTATACAAATATAATTTCTACAATTTTAATAATAGTTTTAACTTTTTATATATAGATTATTGTAAGTATAAAATTTTAACACACTTCACATTGTTTCTATCAGCCTAATTCTAGCTAATATTTATTATGTTTGATTAGAAAGAAGTTTAACATGGGGACATAAAATAGATAAAAGATAAGAAAAAAAGTTATTAGTAGTATGATAGAAAGGTCATGTCTATCATTTATGGTATTGAATACCGTATTAGTGTTATTCTCGTAAATTTTTTTGTTGTTTGCTTCGGTTAGTATTCTCGAATATTGTGATCTAGTCTTTCACATTTCTCGGTATCGATTTATGAACTCAATCGTGCGAAAAATGAGCCAGATGATGTGTGTGCTCATCGTTCGTTCACATCTTCGTTTTTAGCCCGTTCATAGAATTCAACAATGAAATATTATAATTATCCTGGTGGTAATTTCTCAACTTCTTGAATAGTAATGAGAAAAGACGAATCTTCTTTCTCTACTCTAATTTTCTCACTTTTCATTCCTGTAGAAGTCTTTAAAGTACTACCACCAGTAGGTTTAAATTGAAATCCTTTTTTCTCTAATAGATTTTTTATATCTTGAGAAATTTCATTTATTTTTTCTTTTTTTCCATCCATCTTTCATTTCACATCCTCATTTAATTCTTTTCTCGTGATTCGAGGTTGTCTTCCAAGTACGCGTTTACATTCTATAAGCTCATTACATTCAATGTTACTTTTAAAATCAGTCTTAATCTTATCCTCGATAAATTGGTGGAGCGATGTCAATATTTTACAGTGATCACACACATTCATTTCTATATCTACATTTGGATCTGATTTTGACCATTTTTTATCTTCAACCTTCATAAAATAATTATTGTTTTCATTAAAAGCATGTAGAGTGTAGATTACCCTCACATCATCGGTTTTGTTATATATTTCAATTTTTATGTTGAATTCTTTCTCGTCCATTTCCATTTTCATTTTCACTTCCTTATTTAATACTTTTCTCGTTATTGTTTTATTGATTTAATAAATGTATGATTCTTATTTAAGATTTTTTGAGTAATAATATAGTAAATAGAAGATAAATAAAATATACTTGAAAAATGTAATATGAACAGAATAAGAGTAAAAATAAAATTAAAAAAAAGTATAAAAAAACAGTTTATTCTTCAAAAAGTTCTTCGGTTTGTTTTATGAATCCTTCCATCTTTTCTTGGCGTTTAATCATCCTTTCTTCGAGTTTCTTGATTTCGTCTTGAACTAAGTTTGGAACGTTTTTAATTGTTTCTCTTAGTTCCTTGTTCTCTTCAGATAGAATGTTTATTGTTTTTTTCAATGCATCAAGTTCTTCTTTCACTTTGGTAATTCTTCCGTTCCCGTTTCCTAGTAAAGTATGTTCTTCAATTTCTTGTGTGTAATACTCTTCAAAAGCATCTTGATTAGAGAAATCAAGAAAATATTCTGCACTCACTTCTACGGTTTGACCCATCATTCTTTTTATGATTATAACATCAACTTTACTCGTTAAGTTCGTTCTAAATTGTCTTCTTAATGCTTTTGGTGTCACTCCGTTGATGTTAAGCATTTTGCATGTTTCTCTCATTTCAGCAGCGAATAATCGGGGTTTAAATTGAGTGTATTTATCATCAACTTTCTTGTTACCAACAAATAACCAAGAATCATCGTTTAACACTTCTGTTTTTCTTTCTCTATCTTTCAAATAAACATTAATCATATCGCAGGCTTCAGAATTAAAGAAAGTTTGATAATATTCATCAGTTTTTTGTCTATAACCTTCTAAATAACAAACATTATCATCTTTGAAGTATCCTTCATTAAAGTTTTTGATTGTTAGTTTGAACATATCTACGTCATCCATTCCACTTGAAACTTTACATAAAAGAATGGCTTTATCTCTAATTCCCGGTAATGCATCTCTAATCTTTTTTAAGATTTTAGTATAATCTTTTACTCTATCTCCGTTATCTCTCCAAGTTTTAGATTTAATACCTTGTTTAGCATGTGGAATTTCTTTTTTATTGAATGAAACAGGAACATTATTCTTTTTGTAAAAACTTGTTAGTTTTGAATACACATATTGTCTTGCAGAATTCCAACTTGTGATCTTTGGGTTATCGTCTTTATCTAATCGTGTTTTGTTGTTAATTTCATTTCTCCATTTTAATAATTCTCCAGTGTTATCTTTATCTTCTTTATTTCTATTAGTCAAATAACCAAAAAAAGAATGAAGTCTTTGTTTAGCTATTTTTGTTTGTTCTAAAGGCTTTTTTAGAGTGTCTTCGTGGTGTTCTAAGATAAGTTCTTCGGGATTCATACCATTAAATTCACAGAATTCTTGAATTAAAGATAATCGTTGTTTGGTACTTTTTACACCGTTAAGATATTTCAAAACATAAGAGTCGGCTTCATAATTTGAATAATTCTTTTCATCAAACTTAGGGAATTGAGCCATTTTATGCTTCAGCTCCACATATTTGTTGTTGTCTAATGAAAAGGTCGTTTGTTAGCATCTCTTTAATACAATCTCCCATTTTAACATCTTTTACTACTACAAAAGTTAAGTTTTTAACACTTTGTATCTTTATTATTTCTTGAGGTGGTTTTAGATTGCTTGGTGGTTTAGGTGTTGTATTCTCGCAGGATTCATATGCCTTCATCAAAGTCTCAAACTGCCTCACTTCATTTTTTGAAAGAGGAGTTGGCATTTTTAAGTATTCTTTTATCAATTTTTCAAGTTTAAGTTTATTAAACATTTTTTATCACTCCAAATTTTTATTTAATTTTTTTATTATTTTTAATGTATTAAATAATTATAAGAAGATTTTATTTATAAATTTATGTGTAAAAAATACAACAATTTAATAATGAGTATCTGGGGTTAAAAGAAGAATATTTTAAGAATTTATTTGATTTTATAATCAAAGATTTTAAAATTCCAGATCCCTTAAAATTTGAGGAAATTAAAAATTGGTTTATAGAAGATAAGATAAACATCATCGAAGGTATTATCTTCTTTTCTCACTCTTCATATTATGAATCAATAAAGAAATTAATAAAAATAAAGTACTTTTTCTTTAAAAAATTCGATAATCTAGTCCAAAAACTTCTAATACGGAAAGAAGCAACCTATGGTGTGGCGGGTTTAATATTAAGACACTTAGACGATTTTCCAAGAGAATATCAAGATATACTAGAATCAATGGCTAAAAGTGAGGATTTAGCTCCAGAATTAGTAATAGCACTAGAGAGACACATCCATTCAACCCCCAAACTCTTAATTAATAACCTATTAGTAATATTATTCAATAGAAATGACGATATTATTATTCAATTAGAAGATTTTATTTTTTTTCATTATACTTTGAACGGTTTGAATGATGATTTACTCCTTAGATTTTTAAATAGAATTGAACAAATTAAAACAATCCCAGAATTCACCTCATGGATAATTCAAGATAAATTTAATGAACTTCCTGTAATACTCAGAAATAATTTATTGTTAATAATGGTAGATAATATGGATGAAGATACGATTGGAGTTGTTTTTTCCATCCTTCGTGAAGATCGAGAATTAATTCCAGCTAGAATTATTAATCAAATTTTAGCTATTGTACTAGAAAGTGAAGATTGGGCATTTCTAGGAGTTACATATTCATTCCAAAATTATAGCATCATAAATAGTATCGTAAAAAAACAATTGTATGAAATTGCGAAAAGAGATGAAAATGAGAATTCTGAATTTCTTGCTTATGATTTGGTTGAAAACTTCAACATTATCCCAAAAAATGAGAGAGAACATCTTATAAGGCTCTTAAGTAATAATTTTGATGCTAGATATTACATTCTTAAACTGATTTTATTAAATTTTAAAGATTTATCCAATGATATTCAAGAAAAAGTTAAACAGATGTTAGTTGATGATAAAAATTTTGAATTTCTTCCATGGATAATTTTTAATTTTGCAGAAAAATTAGATGCTAATATTATTAGAATTATGCCCATATTAGAAAAAAATACTTGTATAAATGACATTGCTTGGGCTTTAGCTTTTAATTATAAGAAATTAACTAGAAAAGATGGAGAGGAACTTATCAAGGAAATTCTCATTAAACAACCAAATTTATGGAGTATCATGTTTTTCCTTTATTCGAATAATCAAAGTTTAAATTCAACTATTCGTAATGAAATTTTTAAGTTTTTAAAGAAAAATCAGAGAAAGTTAAAAGAAATTTGCAAAAAATCAAAGTCTTTTGAACTTTATTCCGAAAATATAATTGATTGTATTGATTCGTTAATTAATGATAACTGTATACAATTTAATATAAAAAAAGAATATTTTAAATTTATAGAAAAATATCCTGAAGAAATTTTATTTGATTTCCCAAATTTACCTGATAGTTTAAAAGATTTAGAGAAGAATAATTAATCAATTAACATTATTAGAGCTCAAACAAACTTATTTTCCGATTCGAAACATAGAGTTTTAATAATATAGCATTAAATAAGAAAAATAATGAATTTTTAACAATTAATTAGAATCCTAATTGCATCCTTTTTCATATAATAAATTTTCAAATTTCAATGAATTAGATTAGATAAAATTGTATATTACTATTCTTATTGAGGGAGGAGATTTAAATGGGTGTTAACTCTATTCAACAATGTTAAATTCAATAAATATATATTAATTAATTTTCTAATAAAAATCCTAAGAGTTGATTAATTGTATAATTGGAAGCTTAGATGGAATTTTGATAGTGAAAGTTACCAACCCGATTCGATCGGACAGTTATCTTTTAATATAGAAAATACTAGTGAAGAACTTATTTTTGCATCAGATGTAGGTATTAAATTTGATTGGATGAAACAAAAGTGTTACCATTTTAAACTTGATAAAAATGAAGGAAAATTAGTAAGACCAAAACAGGCAAGATTTATTACAAATCTTAGATTTAGAATTCCTCAGAATGTTTCAGGCCAGAGATTTTATACTATTTATTTCCATGGATATGGATATAACAAAAAAAGCAGAACCTGGGATGACTTAGGAAAAAAAATGTACAAACAAAGATATTTTATTAATGTAATTTCAAAACCTTGTTATAAAGTATTTATCACCCGAAGTTTAGCTATTGAAGATAGAATAATTGGAGATGAAATTGTAAGTATAATAAAGGATTGGGGCTTTAATCCTAAAACGGTAGTATTTAAGGAAAGAGTGTCTGATCAAATGCTTAGGGAAACTATAAGAAAAGAAATTTTGAGTAGTGATTGTCTTATTGCAATTGCTACACCTCGATATTTAGATGCATTATCAAGATTATGGAAAACCTTTCCTTGGCTACACAATGAGGTGGGTATAGCATTTGGAAATGATTTTCCTATTCTGATTTTGGTAGATAATCGTATTGAAATAGATGGATTACCTTCCTTTTTAAAAGAATATTTAGTTCATTTTGATACTTATGATTATATTAAGACAAGAAATTTGATCGGCGAAATAATGCCAGCATTTAGAACATGGTTATCTAATAAAAAAGGGGATGATTTTAAAAAGTGGATTAAAAAAATAGGTTTAGGTGCAGGATTAATAACATTAGGTGGAATTGTAGGTTACTTAGTTAGCAAATATAATAAGGAGGATTAAATATTTATTTAATTAGAAATGCTCATAATTAATTTATATTTAAATGAATTATTCATATAGTTTTCAAAAATATAGCAAAACTTACACTTATTTTAAGTAAAAGTAAGTCTTTTGGATATTTTCTTAGTCTTGGGCGGACCACTCATTTGATAAATACCTCTAGTGAGTGTTTGGATTGCTTCTAGATTTCCAAGAGATTTTATTTGTTTCATAGCTTCCTCACTTGCTACTACGATCCAACCTGCACTAATCGCACAGAAATGAACACCTATTTGTCTTGGATTACCATTATTCCACCATATTGTTTCAACCATAAATTGTTTATGTTGATCTACCCACCGAAATAACCCTTCGCGGGTCACATGCCATCCAAGTAATTTGCCCAATCCGGGATTGAATGCAATCCAGTTATCGCCAGTCAATTCCTTCCAACGTGGAACATTCTGAATTATCATTCCATTCGGGATTGAATACCGTTTATCGTTATACTCTCTAATTTTTAAGTTTCGAACCCTAAAGAAATCTAAAACGGGAAATCCTTGGTAATAGGAAACTATTTTCCTTTCTTCCATCGCCTTTTTATGGCACAAGATTCGCGACATTGTTAATTCGGCAAGAATATAATTATTTTCCAACCGTTCCAAACGATAATCATTAATAAGGGTATCAAGATTTGCAAAAAAATTTGCGGGATTGATATTATATTTATCAAATCTTGGCTTGGGAATTATCATAGGTTTAATATTTGGTGACAGTACTACGAGATCCTCATCGAAATAGAAAAAATTTTTAACTTCTTTATTCCTTTTAGGATTTATTTTACCTGCATCCAAGAGCAATGCAATGACCTGATAAAAAGTTTTTCGGACCTCCACAAATTCTGGATTGAGTTCATGAAAATTTAAGTTCATTTTTCTATAACTGTTTTGCATGTTTTTACCATAATTCTTTTCAAAAAGAATTCGCGGATTATTTTCATTGATAATCTTAAAAAGTAAATGTTTCAATGTATTTTCTTCAAATCCTAAGGACATGTTAAGTTCATTCATCAAATCATTATAGTAATATGTGATGAGATGGTTGATTTCAGGATTAGCAATATTTTCTATTCCATCTTTTTTCAAATAATAATCAAGATTTTGAAAGCAGGATTTTGATAAATCATCAATTGATATGGATTCTATTGGTAAGATTTCACTAATAAACATTCTATAATAGCTATTTGGGAGGGTAAATAACTTTTTCAAGCTTGTTATCAACTCAGGAGAAAGTAAATTGTTCTTTCGAATATAACATGATAATAATTGAATGGTTCCGTATTGTGGTAGAGTTCTATCATCCAAATGAGCGATCAATAATTCTTCAACGAGTGAATTGCTTTGTTCCAGCAAGATCAGAATCAACTTTATACTTGGTACGCGAATAGCAATCAAATCATGTTCTAAATTATTTATAATGAATTTAATCAAATCCTTTTCGAACGAGTATTCCGGTTCATTTGAATTCAGATATTGAAAGTTATAAGAGGGAATACCTTCGAAAAGTGTCGTGATATAATCCTTGAACATTAACCACATCATATTTAAATTTCCTTCATCTTGAGCTAAAACAATCTCCACTATTGAATCAATAACAAGTATTTTGTCAATAAAATATAATGTATGTGCTCCTGTGTGTCTAATAATAGATTGCAAGATCTTTTCTCGAACTAGTTGGGATTCAATTGAAGACAATATTGCCATTAATTCAAAATAGTAAGGATTTGACCAACCCGATGGTGGAAAAGTCTTCGACACTTTAGAATTTAAAACATTTAAGCAAATTTTCCGAACTTTTTGAGTCATTCCAGATTGTAAATACATTTTTGCTAATTGAAGAAGAAAATAAGTATTTTTTGAATTAGCGATTAACTCTTCATGCTCTTGAGGAGATAGTTGGGGTAATAGATATCCAATGATTGCATCCCAAGGAAATAGCTCATCCTCCTTAATTTCGTTCGAGATAGAAAAATACTCTTGGATGTTTCTTACTCGATTAAATACATCAATAAGTCCTAATTTAGAATCATCATTTAGAATAATGTAATTCTTATCAAGTTCTTCAATTAATTCTTCTTTTCTGAGGTC
>SDBS01001411.1_pt1 | contig 24354 bp, 18 predicted proteins | sample 2277091 | NCBI WGS metagenome assembly SDBS01 (sample SAMN10404972, study PRJNA504765) | marine sediment metagenome | isolation source: marine sediment core GS10_PC15, 163 cmbsf | place: Arctic Ocean: Southern Knipovich Ridge | collected 2010
AACTTATTTGCAGGTTTCTGGCAAACCGTGGCCCGAATTTTTGGTAATGATTTAAAGGCAGAATTTGATGCCACCGGTGAAGACCGGAAAATTGAGCAAATTGTAAGAATGATTGATGCCGGGCTTATCTAAACGGGAAGTTAGTAATAAGCAGTCAGGTGGCAAGATTAAAGATTAAAGTAAAAAGATAAAAGGGAAGAAGAATGCTTCTATTAATTACTTGCATATGTTTATGAACAGGTTCAATGTCAGTAAAGAGCACATATCCTATGTGCCAATTAAATTCGTTTCAGGTATAATAAATACAGGCTCGCAAAATCCGTGTAAAATAAGACGAAAGGATGCCTCCACTGACAGCTTAAGTTTAGAAGGGGAGATCGTTTGCGCCATTCACATCTTCTTCGGGAATATCAGATTCACCGGGGAAAGAAACATCCTCATCAGATCCATTCAATTTATCGCTCAGCTTATCAATACGCCAAACATCAAGATTTGTGAAGTAGCTTATCTTGCCATCACGTTCCCAGCGATTCCCTTTGATGTTAAAGGATATTTTTATCATATCATTGGTATGAAAAGCTTCAATTAAATCGCACCTGTCCTGGGTCAGCTGAAATTTAACATAATTAAGAAATTCTGTCCTTCCAGCCGTTTCAGTCTTTTCTACTACAAACTCTCTTTTTCTGAATTTGTCACTTACTTGAATAGTATCAAATTTTTCAATCAGTTTCCCGCTTAGTTCAAAAGACATATTCTCAATTATTTAAAAATTAAACCTGATATTGCTATTTAGACTTTCCGGCATTATTCAGAACCTACCTTTACCAATTCTATCTCAAAAGTAAGCATTGAATAAGGAACAATAATACTTGAGGGCCTGATTTCTGTTCCATAGGCCAGGTCATAAGGAATAAATAATTGCCATTTAGCTCCTTCTTTCATAAGCTGAATTGCCTTCGTCCAACCGGGTATGATCCTGTCAACTTTAAACGGAATCGGGTCTCCTTTCAGATGTTCATCAAATACCTCTCCTGAAAGAAGCCAGCCTTTATAATATACCATTATCAGATCTTTCGATTTTGGTTTGGGGCCATTTCCTTCTTTTATTACCCGATATTGCAAACCACTGGGGAGTGTTACCACTCCTTCCCTTTTACTATTCTCCTCCAGGAATTTCTCTCCCTCCAACTTGACATCACCATATTTTGACAGATATTCCTTTATTTCTTCTCTGGAAGCATAAGCTCTAATAAATCCCTTGTAATCCTCAACCTCAATTAGCAAATCGTTTTTTTCATAATAATCACTAAGTCCTTTAGCTACCAACCATGCATTTGTAGTGTCAAACCCATCTCCAGGGAAATATTCTCCCAGCACCACTCCGATAAAATAGCTCACAGAGTCAAGCTCATTCTTTATCTCAAGATTTACACTTTCTTTATTACTGCATGAAAAGCTAATAATAATAAGAACTGCCAATGAAATGAAGAATCTTGTCATAACAAATAATAAAATTAGTTTAACTGTTACTTTAGGCTTTGCGAAATTAGAATAAATCTTTAAAAAGAGAAATAATTCCTGATTTAAGAACAAAAATACACAAGAATTTGAAAAAGCATATTAATGTTCTTCTTTAGAATGATAATTTATTCTACATTTGAATTTTCCATTTTCAAAATTGATGAGAAAAGCTATTTTCCTGTTTTTTATATTTGGCTTCATATCTGCAAAATCACTTCTTCTTGCACAGGTTAAGACTGATATATCTGGCAGAATTATTGATGAAGAAACTTTGCTCCCTCTTTCAGGGGTAAATATTGTTCTAAAGGGAACAAGCACAGGGACAGTTTCAGATTCAAGAGGGTATTTTTTCCTTTCAACCCGGATCTCTCTTCCTGCCTCCATAAGAATTACAATGATTGGCTATCAATCTGAGGAAATTGAGATATATGAAAGAGTAAGTTCAGGCTTGCATATCCTTCTCAAACCAACATCCTATATAGGCGAGGAAATCATAATTAAAGCCCCTGTAGTTGAAGTGGAGCAGAAAACAATGAAGAATATTGTTTCTGTTGAGCTATTAGATGCCCTGGGAATCAAAGAAAGCCCTTCCCCAAATTTTTACGATGCACTCAGCAACCTGAAAGGAGTGGATGTAATTAAACAAAGTATGCAATTTATGACGGTAAACGCAAGGGGATTTAATTCTACTGTAAATACCCGGTTTGTACAAATTGTTGACGGAATGGATAACCAGGCACCGGGAATGAATTTTGCAATTGGTAATATTATGGGAGCCAGTGAACTTGATGTTGAATCAATAATATTCATGCCAGGACCTTCTTCGGTACGTTATGGAGGAAATGCATTAAATGGATTGCTAAAAATAAATAGTAAAGACCCTTTTCAATTCCAGGGATTGAGTATGTATTTTAAACCTGGAGTTAGCGATGTAAAAGCCGGTAATGATGCTCCATTTCAGTTTATGGGTAAAGGTCTGGTTGATATGGGAATTCGTTATGCAAAATCCTTTAACAATAAATTTGCATTTAAGGTAAATGCTTCATATATGAAAGGAGAGGATTGGTTTGCTGATGACACAACCAACATCAGACCAGGGAGTATACACTATGAATATGACCCTGGTCATGACGCCATAAATAAATACGGGGATGAAGTAATTGCCAATTTACCTGTTGGCACAAACAGGCAAGATATAATTGTTTCCCGCACAGGATACCGGGATAAATATCTGGTTGACAATAGGGTTTTCAGTCTTAAACTTGGAGGTTCTTTACATTACAGAATCAACGAAAATCTTACTGCAATCCTTCAGGCTAATTATGGAAATGCTACTACTGCTTATACAGAGGATAACAGAACTTCACTTTCTAATTTCAAAATTATCCAGGGAAAAGCAGAAATCCTCAGTGACAAATTCTTAATGAGAGCATATGCCACTCAGCAACAAACAGGACACACCTATGATTCAAGGTTTCTTGCCGTTCATCTTAACAGAAGCTGGAAAAGTGATGAAAAATGGTTTCGTGATTATTACAACCTTTATACAGGGGCACGTCATGTATTTGGATTAAATCCGGGGGATCATGCTGATGCCAGGGCTTTTGCTGATGGTGGCAGGCTTGACCCGGGAACCCCTGAATTTGAGCAGGAAAAAAATAAAATAATCAATGAACCAGATTTTAATAAAGGGGCTCAAACAATCAATAACTCTTCCCTGTATCACCTGGAAAGCAGATATAATTTTCATGATCTGACCGATTTCGTTGACATTGAAGTTGGAGGGAATTACCGGTTTTATGATCTGGAATCTTTTGGTAGTATCTACCCTGATTCATCTGACAATGATATTTCATTTTATGAATATGGCTTTTATATTCAACTTCAAAAGAATTTTTTTGAAAAGGCCCTTTTATTCAATTTATCTGCCAGGTATGACAAAAGTGAAAACTTCACCGGTCATTTTGCACCCAGATTATCAGCATTATATTCTTTAGGTGGAACACATCATTTCAGAGTCTCATTTCTTACAGGATACAGAAACCCAAGTGCCAAGGAGCAGTTTGCTAAAAAAGACCTGGGCGGCGCATGGATGGTAGGGGGACTGAATGAAAATATAAGCACACTCAATATTCCGGAAAATAGTTTTTATGTTCCAGGGGTATTGGCTTTCAATAATGCAGTGGCAAGTGATATAAATAATGAAGATGATCCTATGGCACCCGAACAAGCTGCACTCAATAATCTACACATATTGGAAGAGAATATAGTAAAGGAGGATGAAATTAAGACTCTTTCCCCTGAACAGGTATTCTCTTTTGAAATTGGCTATAAAACAAAATTATTCAATCAAATTTTTTTAGATGCAGTGTATTATCGCAGCACTTATAAAAATTTCATTGGCCTTGTTGATGTAATTAAACCACGAACCAGTCCTCTTACTGACCTTTATACTGCCTCTACTCAAATTAACAAATCCTCACAGATGGATAAATACTATGTTTATACCAATTCTCAAAATCTTATAGACATTCAAGGCATTTCAACAGGCCTGAAGTATATTGCGCCAGTTGGGATAATTTTTTCAGGGAATGCCACCTGGTCAAATATTTCCCAGGTAGAAGATGACCCTTTGATTCCCGGATTTAATACACCTAAATTTAAATTTAATGTATCCATTGCAAATCGACGTATGGATCAAATGGAAAATAATCCCGGATTTGAAAATGTGGGCTTTAACCTGGTATGGAGGTGGCAGTCAAAAATACTGTGGGAAAGTCCTTTTGGCAACGGGTGGATTGAACCTGCCGGTACCTGGGACATTCAGGTCTCATATCGCTTTCATAACCCTGAATCTATAATTAAAATGGGGGTCTCAAATTTTTTCAATATAGACTACACTACCTCTTTTGGCGGACCCCAGATCGGCTCGTTTTATTATGTCTCTTTCATGATAGAAAACCTTTTTAACAGAGCAAATTAAATTATGATAAACAGACTTCTGATATCCGGATCATTTCTGTTCATGCTTTTGATGATGTCATGCACTTATGATTTCCCGGAAATAGATCAGGAATATTCAAATGGAACGATTGATGCTAGCCGGTTTGTTAGTCTTGGTGACGGTTTTTCAGCCGGAGTTATGGATGGAGCACTTTACTCCCAGGGTCAAAGTTCTTCTTTTCCACAAATTCTTTCAAATCAGCTGAATTTTGGACAAAGTGCTTCTTTTATGCAAGCGGATATAAATTCAGTAAATGGCTTTAATGCAATAGCTTCTGACAGTGTTAATATTATGGGGAAATGGATCAGTACTTTTTCAACCCAAACACAAGCCGAAGCGGAAAGGATCTTAACTGCCGGAGAAACCCCTGATGTTTTTGCAGGGGAGATGGGTGTCCCTGGAAATTTCTCTGTTCCTTATGCAAAAAGTTTTGAAATACCTGATCCCTCCCTGTCAGGCAACATTTATTATGAAAGATTTGCCAGTGACCCTGGGAATTCGAGTTTGCTGGATGATGTGGTGAGTAATGATCCTGAATTTTTTACTCTTTGGATTGGAATGAATGACTTCCTTGGCTATGCAATTTCAGGTGGAACAGGCAACCCCCATCCACCTTCAGATCCGGAGATGACCAATGAAATAGATTTAACAGCTATTGACTTATTTGAATCTGCAATTGATTCAATTCTCACTCAGCTCCTTACTAACCCGAATGCGAGTGGACTCATTGCCCAGTTGCCTCAATTTGATGACCTGCCATTTTTCTATACTTATCAGTACAATTTCTTGAAGTTTGAAAACCCAGTTCTAGGTGTAATTTATTCATATTATGGAAGTTTTAACCAGGCCGTAAGCAATCATAATATGAGCCACCCTGATAACCGTCGTCCCTATATTACTTATTACGACAATACGGGGTCAATACTCGCCCCTCAGCTCCCGGTAATTTACGATGAGAAACTTGTAGATGCTGTCTATCCGGATGGGATAACACCATTGCCTAAAATCAGACAAACAGTATCTGGCGAATTAGTACTTCTCAACTACCCCGTTGAAAAAATTGAATACGGCTATGGAACTATCATACCAGCATCTGAAGAGCATTATCTTTCTTTGGAACAAATTGAAATTATCAGACAAAGAATAGATGGCTACAATGCAATAATTGAAAACCAGGTAAATAAATACCCGGGACGACTTCACCTGGTTCCACTGGCCGGAATTATACATGATATTGCCGAAACTGGAAAAATCAATGCATGGGGACAGCCAAACAGTATCGATATTAAATACTTTAATGGAGTTCCTCTTGAAGGAACTCTTGAATTGAACAGTATCTTCTCTTTGGATGGGCTGCACTTTAACCAGAGGGGCAATGCCTTAATCGCAAATCAGTTTATTGAAATAATGAACAATCAATATCAGGCAAACATCCCTTTTGCAGATGTAAACTCCTATATTGGAAATATTATTTCAATTCAGCAGTAGTTACTGAACAGAAAGTGCTGTGAAGTAATTCACAGCACTTTGCCTGTCCCAAAATTTCATATTATTTCAGATAAGTATCAAGCCAGGAGAAAAATTCCCTTTGCCATAAAATGCTGTTTTGTGCTTGCATTACAAAATGAGTCTCTTCGGGGAAGAAGAGTAATTTTGCGGGAACTCCACGCAATCTTGCTGCATTAAAAGCTTGCAAAGTTTCGGTATACGGAATCCTAAGGTCATTGGCACCTGTTATCATTAAAATTGGGGTATCCCAGTTCCCGACAAACTTATGTGGTGAAGCAGCATATGATTTTTGTGCAATTTTATTATCCTGCTCCCAGTAGGCTCCTCCATAATCGTGATCTACAAAAAAGATCTCCTCGGTAGCAGTATACATACTCTCAAAATTAAAAATTCCACAATGTGAAATAAAGGCCTTAAAACGTTTATCATGATTCCCTGCCAGCCAAAATACCGAAAAGCCTCCATAACTTGCTCCAACCGCTCCCAAACGATCCTCATCAATGAATGGCTCCTTCTTAAGTTCATCAATGGCACTCAGGTAATCTTTCATATTTTGCCCACCATAGTCCCCTGATATCTGTGCATTCCATTCCTGCCCAAAGCTGGGCAATCCCCTACGATTAGGAGCTACAATTATATAATCATGAGCCGCCATCATCTGGAAATTCCATCGATAACTAAAAAACTGACTGACCGCACTCTGCGGGCCCCCCTGGCAATATAGCAGGGCAGGGTATTCTTTACTGGCATCAAAGCCCGGAGGATAGATGACCCAAACCAACATATCTTTATCATCTGTGGTTTTTATCCAGCGCTTTTCAATGCTGGCCATATTGATATTTTCATAAATATCCTTATTCACAAAACTCAACTGGCTTTCATCCCCCTTTGTTTTGTCAACCTTAAAAATCTCAGTGGCCATTGACATAGTCATTTTAGTACCAACAAGGTAATCTCCGGCCGGAATTAGTTGTGTATAGTCATGGTCTCCGGAAGTGATCTGATTTATTTTCCCGCTATTAATATCTATTTCGTAAAATTGAAAAGTAGCCTGAATGCCGCTTATAAAATACAGCCCCGACCCATCTTCTTTCCAGGTCAATGAAGAAACATTCTGGTCAAAACCTGAAGTCAGGTAATGCTTTTCACCTGTGTCCATATTATAGATAAACAAACGATCTTTATCTGCTTCATATCCCGGGGTTTCCATGCTTTGAAAGGCAATGATTTTTCCATCCGGCGAAAAGACAGGATATTTATCATAACCCAACATTCCCTCAGTAATATTCATGGTAGTCCCATCTTCAACATTGTACAGATAAATATCAGAGTTGGTACTGGAAGCATATTCTGTGGGGTTCATTTTCTTGCAGGTATAGGCAATATATTTGCCGTCCGGACTCCAGCTAATTTCTGACCCGTCAAAATATGGAGACAAGGGTGTATCATAAGGCTCCCCTTCAAGTATATCTGTTCCTTCTCCGATTATACTATTCTGATAGTCTGCCACGAAAATATGAGAATATGAATAATCTTCCCAATGATTCCAGTGGCGGTACATCAGTTCATCGATAATACGCACCTCGGTCAATGGCAGATCAGGATAAATTTCCTGTGGAGTTTGCCTCAGTTTTACATCTTTGGTATAATAAATCAGGTTGCCGGATGGGGCAAATTCAAATTCATTGATCCCACCCTCAATATCTGAAACCTGAACTGGTGAATCTGTACCTGGAGTAATTTCCCACAATTGTACAGAACCGGATTCTGCTGAAAGGAATCCAATTTTAGACCCATCCACTGACCACCTGGGATGAAATGCCTTCATGGAGCATAACTCTGCTGCTTCTCCCCCGGCCAACGGAAGAAGATACAGGTTAGTGGTACTTTTGTTGGTTTTCGAATCATACCTGCTTATACTAAATACAATCGTTGAATTATCAGGGGATACCTGTACATCACCCACACGGCCAAATTTCCATAAAATCTCAGCCGTCATCTTGCCCCCGGCAATTTCTTCCAGGGTGAGTTTTCCGGAAAAATCAGATTCGGGCTCTGCTATCTTTCCATTTTCATTGTTGCAGGCTAAAAACATCAATATCATACTTAATAAAAACAGCAGTTTTTTCATGATTATAAGATTAATTATTTTTCATGTGAATAATAATAATTTAAAGCAGGAAATTACTGAAGAGATATCTTTAGACAAGCTTCGACCCTTCGACCCTTCAACCCTTCGACCCTTCAACCCTTCGACTCTTCGACCCTATTTTTGCGAAGCCTCAGTAATTTTGCTTTTTAATTCCTCGAGTAATTCGGGGTTGTCTTCAAGTATTTGCTTCACTCCTTCTCTTCCCTGTCCCAATTTAGTATCTCCATAACTAAACCAGGAACCACTTTTCTTTATAATCTCAAGCTCTACTCCCATATCAATAATTTCCCCGGTAAGAGATATTCCAAGTCCGAACATAATATCAAATTCAGCTTTTTTAAAAGGTGGAGCCATTTTGTTCTTAACAACTTTTACGCGTGTACGATTCCCCATTATATCATCACCATCCTTAATCTGCCCTATCCTTCTAATATCCACCCTTACAGAAGCATAAAACTTAAGGGCATTCCCCCCGGTGGTTGTTTCCGGATTTCCAAACATTACTCCAATCTTATCTCTAAGTTGATTAATAAAAACACAGGTTGTATTGGTTTTACTGATATTGGCTGCAAGTTTCCTAAGTGCCTGTGACATAAGTCTTGCCTGAAGTCCCATACTGGGGGCTCCCATTTCTCCTTCTATTTCTGCTCTTGGAGTCAATGCAGCTACAGAATCAATAACCACAATATCAATGGCCCCGGAACGAATCAGATGATCTGTAATTTCAAGGGCCTGTTCACCATTATCAGGTTGAGAAATCAGAAGGTTCTCTATATCCACGCCTAATTTTTCAGCGTAAAACCTGTCAAAGGCATGCTCCGCATCAATAAATGCGGCAACTCCTCCTTTTTTCTGAGCCTCTGCTATTGCATGAAGGGCTAAGGTTGTTTTCCCGGAGGCTTCAGGGCCATAGATCTCAACAACCCTACCCCTGGGATATCCACCAATGCCAAGGGCAATATCCAGGGCAATAGATCCGGATGGAATACATTCGATATCTTCCATTGGCTGATCTCCCATTTTCATAATTGCGCCTTTCCCAAAGCCCTTTTCAATCTTGTCCATAGTCAGCTGAAGAGCCTTCATCTTTTCCTTGTTCACATCTTTCTTTTCCTGGTCCATTGTTAAAGTCTTTATTTAATGAATAATTATTTTTCTTTTGAGAATTTAGGTAAAATTACGAAGTTTACAGTAATAATTCAGAAATTGACTGACAACTTTTTATCAGATTATAAACATTGCAACACTATAATAAATGAACTTTATAAATACCCGGGTTAAGCTTACTAAAAAAAACTCCTCCTGCCATTTGAGATCCACAATAAACTATCTGATTCTGTCTGTAGGTTTATTTTTTTCACTTCCTCTTTCTGCACAAAACCAGTTGAAGGAGATTTCAAACTTGCAAAATAAGGCATTTGAATATTTCAACAGCAAGGATTACCAAAATGCTTTAGAAAACTACAGCTTATTACTGAATATCTATCCTAAAGACCCTGAAATTAATTACTATTCGGGTATTTGCCTGACTGAACTTGAACAGAATATGGATACAGCTATTTACCAGCTCAAACTTGCCTCGCTAAGTACTGTTCCTTCCGATGTTTATTTTTTTCTTGGAAAAGCGAATTACCAGTTGAATAATTTTGATGAAGCTCTTACATATTTTGAACGATTCAAAAAAAATGCTTCAAGGGAAAATCAGAAGAAGCTTAAAGCAGATCAGTGGATTGCCTGGTCTGAAAGTAATATTTCCAATTCAAGCCCGGTAAAAGTTGAATACTATCATCCCACAACCATTGGAACTCTAAAAAACATACCAGGAAGAAGTGAAAATCCTTACATTGAGCAAATTTCAGATGCATATTACAATCAACCTGAGATAAAGAGAATTTTAGGTCCCGGTGATGTATCTGCATTATCTGAAATGGATCATTTGAATAAGGCCTATAATAAATCAATGCAAGAATCGTGGGACCTGGATAAAAATCTGGAAAAGCAGAAGCTTGTTGCCAGTGCTGCAGGAAGTAAAGCAGAAAGCAATAGGGCTTTGAGAAAAATAAATTCTCTGGAAAAACAGAGCTCCCAGAAAAAACTTCAAGCGTTTATAGGTTACCAGGAAGTAAACTCAGGGAAATATGGCATCTATAAGTCTAATATTGACAGGATCTTAGGAGATAAAAATAATGAGAACTATGATGAAATAAAAAGGCATGCCCTGAACAGTGAAGAAAACTTCAGAAAGTCAGTGAAACTGAAAGAGGAGGCCGGGATGGTAACAGATTGGGAAGAAGAATTTGATTTATACGGAGAATCAAATGCTTACGAGTTACTGGCACTTGAAAACCAAAAGAAAGCAATTGCCGTTTATGCCGGCATTTCACAACCTGACAGAATTGACAGTTCCATAGATCAAACATCATCCATAGCTCCACCAAAAACTGAGTCTCTGCAAGCTACAAAAGAGAAACCGGAAGTTCTCAAAACTCCAAAAGAGGAGAAAAAAGAGCCTGTTTCTAAAGTAGTTATCGTAACAATCCCGTCCAGAAATGAATCTTTGATCATTGAAGAAAAGTCAATCCCCGATCTTAGCCGTGAAATTGAAAGCTCTAAAATGGAGTTAAAAACATCAACACAAAAGATCAACAACTTTTCAATCCTGCCTACTCCTGATTATAATAAGATGATTCCGATCCCGCTTAACCAGACTCTTCCGGGAGGAGTTGCCTATAAGATTCAGGTAGGCGTATTCAAAAACCTCAGGAGGCAATCTTATTTTAAAGGTTTACAACCCATCACAGCAGAATCTATCGAAGATAAAGATCTTATAAGATACTTTGCAGGATTGTTCTCAAATTACGAAGATGCGAGAAGCGCTCTCAGAAAAGTAAGGAAAAATGAATTCAAAGATGCTTTTATTGTAGCTTATTACAAGGGTCAAAAAATTTCAACAGACAGGGCAAAATTTCTTGAAAAAAACCTGAAAAAAAATATCCCTGTAATTACTGAAAAAAAACAGCATAATATTTACTTTAAAATTCAAATTGGAGTGTTCAGTAAAGAAGTTGGACCAGATCTCTATCGAACATTTGAAAATCATGCCGGGGAAAAAAATGTGGAGCTTATTTTGAAAAATAACGGTATGGTGATATACACAATTGGAAAATTCCTTACCTTTGACAGTGCAAGTTCTTTTAATAAAGAGTTAAAAATTAAAGGGCTGAGTGACGCATTTGTAATTGCATATGACGGAGATAAGAAAATTTCAATCAGGGAAGCCCAAATATTTCTGAACGAAAACTAAGTTATGAGTACTCAAGAGAAACACAAGTTCCGGGATGATAATCTTATAGAAGAGAAAAAAGAACGATTCCTGGTCGTGCATAATGATAACGTACATACTTTTGATTATGTTATTGATGCACTTGTAGATATTTGTGAGCATAGCTCTTTACAGGCAGAACAATGTACCATGATCATTCACTTCAAAGGCAAATGCTCTGTAAAAGAAGGTGGGTATGAACAATTAAAATCTCTGAAGGAAAAATTCATTCAGAAAGAACTCAGTGTAAGCATTGATTAATATTTTTTTTAATATGTCGATCACACTTATAATAATTCTAATCATTCTGGGAATCTTTCTTTTTCTAATTGAATTCCTGTTGATTCCGGGTATTACTGTTGCCGGTATTGGAGGAGCAGTTTTGATGATTGGGGGCGTAATTCTTGGTTATCATCATCATGGCATGCAGGTGGGAAATCTGATTCTGTTAGGAACAGTTGCATTCTCAATATTGACCCTGTATTTTGTCTTTAAATCAAAGACATGGAAAAATGTTATGCTTGATTCAAAGATCGACAGTAAGGTAAATCTGCTTGAGCGAAATGAAACAATGATCAAGCAGGGAGATGAAGGGCTTACAGTAGCGCGCTTAAATCCCATGGGGAAGGTATTGATAAATGGCGAATATTATGAGGCTAAATGCCTTAATCAATTTTTAGATGAACAGACCCCTATTGTTGTAATAAAAATTTCTGATAATAAAATAATTGTTAAACCAAAAAACTAATTAATTATGGAAGGAATGGGATTGTATTTAGTTGTTATTGTTGTAATTCTGATTTTCTTGTGGATCATGTTCTATTTTATACCGGTGGCTCTGTGGTTCAGGGCACTGGTATCCGGTGTTCGGATTTCTCTTCTTCAACTGATTTTCATGCGCTGGCGTAAGGTTCCACCCTCTCTTATTGTAAGTGCTTTAATCGAAGGAACTAAAGCAGGACTAATTTTACACAGGGATGACCTGGAGGCTCATTATCTTGCCGGAGGACACGTAACCCAGGTTGTACATGCCCTGGTTTCTTCTGCAAAAGCCAACATAGAACTACCTTTTAATATGGCAACTGCAATTGATCTTGCCGGTAGAGACGTGCTTGAAGCAGTTAAAATGTCAGTTATTCCGAAAGTTATTGATACTCCAAATGTCACTGCTGTTGCCAAAGATGGTATTCAGTTGATTTGCAAGGCCAGGGTAACCGTGAGGGCAAATATCAAGCAACTTGTTGGTGGTGCCGGAGAAGACACAGTACTTGCCCGTGTTGGCGAAGGTATTGTATCTTCGATAGGCTCTTCCGTTTCACACAAGAAGGTGCTTGAAAATCCTGATTCAATCTCCAAAACCGTACTTGAAAAGGGGCTTGATTCGGGTACTGCATTCGAAATCCTGTCTATTGATATTGCAGATATTGATATTGGGAAAAATATTGGGGCTGTTCTTCAAATGGACCAGGCCAATGCCGATAAGAATATTGCCCAGGCAAAAGCCGAGGAAAGACGAGCAATGGCCGTAGCTCTGGAGCAGGAAATGAAAGCAAAAGCACAGGAAGCCAGGGCAAAAGTTATTGAAGCTGAAGTTCAGATTCCACTCGCTATGGCAGATGCTTTTAAATCAGGCAACCTGGGTATCATGGATTATTACCGGATGAAAAATATTGATGCTGATACTTCCATGAGAGATTCCATTTCAAAATCGGGTCCTGAAGGAAATAAGAAGTAGATCCTCAATTTTAATTATTAAGAAATCCTGGTAAAGCCGGGGTTTCTTTTTTAAACTCACCGTATTTCCCATTGTGTGTTTTTCTCTTCTAAGTAATTACTCGTCAGACCACTAATATCTTAGCCAAACTAGTAAAGAGATAAATTTATCTACTGGCTTTAATAATGAGTGGTCAGACGAGTAGAGAGATAAGATTATCTGCTGGCTTTAATAAAGCATATACAAGCAATGAGTTTAACCGCCCGGTTTTAGTTTTGTAAATTGCAGGATGGATTGGTGTATCAGTCACCCGGTGAGCAATATATCTACCGGAGATTATTTCAAAATTAAAAGTAAACCCTTTTTTTTATGAACATGTATCAGGCCCATCAGATCATATTCCTTACTTGCCTGGAAGTTTTCAATGGCCGGAGCACTTAGTATTGCATTTTCCGGATCAATGCCAAGTGCTTCCCAGTCAATTAACAAGCGGATCTCTGTATCTTTTTCTTCCCAACTGGCGATGGCTATAATTGTTTCCCCGGTTTTTTTATAAACACTTGCTTTTATTTTTTCATTATTCGTTTTAACCGGACAGTTTTTTAGCCAGTATCCCAGCATTTTGCTGCTAGCAATGTCATATTGATCAAAAAATTTCCACAGGGGCCTTGGATCCCTTTCCCCATACATACGGGTAGTCATTCCATAGATCATACCCCTGTACGGATTTCCTCCATCCTGAAGCATCTCCCCCGTTAAACCAAAAGGAATTCCTGAAACCTCAGTAAGCCAATAGTCCGGATCCCTGTCATATTCAAAATATTCTCCAAACCAAAGCCTGGTAATATAAGGGAAGTGTTCCATATATAAAAAAGCGGAGTTAATAAAACCATCCCTGTCATTAAACTGATTCGCTGAATGCAGGTCAATAATTATTCCCTCCTTCTGTTTTGCCATAACATTAACCATACGTTTGACAGTTCCACGGTCAAACGCAATATCATCAAGGTAGAGCCCGTCAATATCCTGATTTTTCACTAACCAGCTAAGCCCTTCTATATAATAGTTCGTCCATCTCGAGGTTCCTTTATTCAGTATGGCTGCATCATTTACCCTCCATGCATGCCAGGCTTTATAATAGTGATCTGCCAGGTGTTCCTGAAGCCATGGGTGACCACCACCATCACCATCATTCAGAATTTCATAGCCAAGACTCCGTAAGGGAAATATCTCATAACATTTATAAGTTATTTCCCTTATAGTGTTATAGAGCTTCACTTTAATACCATATTTATGTGCTTTGTCAATATAATCTTTCTGCTCTTTAAGATGATAAAAAGGATAATTGATATAAGGGTTAATATCATTTGCATGGTGTACATTAATAACGGTTCCTCCCCATTTAATAACTGAGTCAACCGGAACATACATATGAACGAACCTTGTGCTAAAGTGTTTTTTCCAATCTATAGTCTTAAAAGGAGTGATCAAAAAACGGATATTAAAATTCAGGGTGTCTCCTATACTTAAGGACCTGGGGCCAGTGTAATTTTCACAAAGTACCAGGTCTGACTGGCTTGTAATACGAATTCCTCCTTTACCCTGGTTATACCATGAATGAGGCAGGTTTAAAGGTTTAGAATGATAGAAATTTGTATTCAGCGGGCGTTCGTAGTTTAAGTCACGCAAAACATACTGCAATCCCTTATTCACATTGCCCAGCCATACACCTTCCTGATTTTTCTTTACATCCCATTTCCAGTTAATATTTTCCGGACGTACAGACCCTTTTTGTCCCAGGCCCAATATATAACCGGCTGCCTCAGGCATCATTGGTATGTTTAACTTAATATCGTCAACTTTTATATCATTTTTACTTATCAATTGTAAATTGTAATTCAACATGCCATCGTATTCTATCGAAGCATTCACTACCAATGAAAAATCTTTGGATTGGTTTATTGTTTCCCACGATGCTCTTCCTTTGGAATCCTGCTTTATCCGGAATGCAGGCGAATTCCATCCCTGCTTTTTACCAGAAACATTAACTTCAAAGCCTATGGCTTGTTGCAGGATTTTTTCCGGGCTTGAATTCAGACCTGTCATTTCTTCAGAAAAATAGCTTAGTATCTGTGCGGGTAATCCGTTTTTATCCAGTATAAGCTCTCGTCCAAGTATCTTAATATGATTATCTTCAACTGATAGGGGTAGGTAAGGTGCTATTATGTAGTCTTTGTCAATGCCTGCTGTAGAATTCAGCCAGCGTAAGCGGGTCATATTTTCAGGCTGATTGTCACCATGGTCAGCAATTGTTGTATTTAATACATCAAATGACAAATAAATTGTGTCTTCATTGTGTCCTGCCGGCTTAACAATTACTTTCCCTTTGTACACCCCGGCCCTGGCATCGGCGGGAACCATAAATCCCAGCCATAAAGCTTGAATATCCCCTTTCTTTACATTTATTACTTTCTCAAAAGGCTTTCCCCTGAGGTCAACGCCATCGATATTTATACATTGAAAATTTTCTTTGCCAATTATTGATTTCCCGGGACCTTTCAAATCGGAGTATGTGAGTTGAATATCAGAAAGGTCAGCTTGCTTAGCAAACAGGCAAAGCTGAAATGAATAGTATTCTCCCCTTTGAACATAGTCTCTGATGCCGTTTCTCCGGCCCCTGTTTATCCAGTGCCAGGGAAGTTCGTGCTTCATCCTTGCAGGATAGTTGCGATATTCCGGGAAAATGTGATAATCAGCCGGATGCGCTTTCATAAATGAATCGGTTTCCTGGCGGGTAGCAATGACTTCCATTGGGAAGAAACTATTGAACTTATCTGTTGACTGTAAGCTAATAAGCTTTGCTTGAGGAAGATTTTCATATGCTGACGGACTTAAGGCAGAATATTTGTTATACCAGATTTTCTCAGCCGTATTTTTGGGCTCAAAGTAGGTAACCACAGGATAGTAGCCTCCAGTACTTTGAAAGGGGAAATAGTAGAAATAGTAGGTATCAGAGCCTTCAACCGGCTGGAAAATAATATCGCCATAAATATTGTTGATTTCCCTGATGTGCTTATTATGGACAGGCTTATTCGTTATAGCATCAATAATGATCACTTCCTTATTTTGAGGATTCTTATCGTTTCTGCGCCATTGAATATGCACCCTCACTGCCTGTCCCCACGACTCCACCTTTACCACTGCCCTATGATTTCCCGGCGAATTGTATGGTTCTCTGCCGGATTCTGTTTCCCAGTTTCCAAACCCGTATTTTACTCCATCAATAATGTCAGGAATATTTTTTTCTGCAGGGTTTAAATAATTTATTTCTGTTTCTGCCTGCCTGCACCCAAACAGGGTAGAAATAAGCAGACTTAAGCCTATGATTGAATTCCTCATTGCCTTTACAAGTTAGTGATTGAAGAAAATATTTCTGTAATCATTTCAAATTCCACCTGTTTTAGTAACTACTCAATAAGTCATTGTAACTATTTAGTATACAAAAAGTATTTAATAATTTGGATATTGCAGCATTAAAAACAGGCCATAGGCCTGAAATAAGTTAGCACATGGCAACGCCATGTGTAATAGAGACCCTCTGTCTTGAGCCCCATAGTGGGCGAAATATTAACATAAATAACTAAATATACTTATCATCATATTCAATTCCATATACCTCCCATATAGGAATATAGTTCTTCTTCAATTTCTTCGTTGATAAAATTTACATTATTCTTTGTCCTGAATACAATATGGACATAGATTTGAACAAATGATTGAGACATTTTTTTTGATTTTATCAAATCTAATAAATATGATTGATTCAATGAAATAATAGATAATATTTCGCCCGCTACGGGGCTTCGGGATAGGATGTCTCTGTGAAATAGGGCGTTGCCCCATTCTAACTTATTTTGCCCCTAACGGGGCTTTTTTAAAAACTATTTTGTAATAGTAGAAAATATATCAGTTACCATTTCAAATTCCTTATCAATAAAAACAATGTCATAAGGCCTGACCTCAATATGCTTACCGAGAATGTTTTTCTTGATTTCATCTGCCCGGCCATCCTGCCTGAAAGCACTGGCTACCCATTTCAGGTAGGGATTCTCCGGAAATTCACTCATTGTATTTTCCAATAGTGTGTTGGCTTCCTGTTCCCGGCTCATTTGCTTCATTGCAAGTAATTGAAATATCAGCCTGGAACCTTCGTTTGAATGCAAAGGCCTTTTATAGTTCATGACTTGTTCATAATAATACTTTGCATCATTTTTCTTGCCGGACTTTTCCAATGCAATAGCAATTATATAATTTTCAAGCCTTTCATCCACTCTGTAAGGCTTTCCTACCCCCAGATTTTCAGGCCATTCACAGGCTTTTTTCGCATATTGAATCGTGGCATTGTACTTCTTTTTACTCAGCTTATATTGAGTTTCCCTGATACAGGCCTCATGATATAAATTCCGGCCTTCCGTTCCTCCTTCAAAGGGTAATATCTGGTACTTTTCAAGAAACTCTATACTTTTTATGTACTGGCCTGTTTTTATAAGTGCTTTCACATAACTTAATCCCAATACAGGTTTCTCAGGATATCTTGAGGTGAATTCTTCTGCCAGGGACAGTGCAGTTTTTGCCCTGTTGCCAGCCAGATTATACTCAATTAATGCCAGTGCGGCACGCCAGTCATTTTTGTCAAGCTCCCTGGCTTTGCTTATACTTTCAAAAATAATCAGTGGGTCATCCTTAAATAATTTCGCTTTTGCCAGATAAAAAGAAGGGGCTGCCGGAGATAAACTACATTCCAAAAATAAACTTTTGGCTTTATTCATTAATCCTTTATGCCAGTAGATAAGTGCCAGATAATATTTGAATTTCCAATGGTCATTTGCTTGAATAATTTCTTCCAATATCCCGGCAGTTTCCTCCCTGTAGGGGAATGTCATGCTTACAGGTATGTTCAATGCTCTATTCAGATGAAAAGCCTGGTTATTCTTGTCGAGTTTTGCCATCCATAAAAAAACAATTGGTTTTTCCGGAGCCAGGCTTAGTACCTCTGCTGCTTCACTATCACAACCAGCCTTGTTGTAAAATATAGCCAGTTCGAGATAAGATTCAACCGGAAGTTCATTATTAACGGATGCAAGAAAATTCTCTTTGTTCAAGGCATCCAATAAATAATTTTCAAAATATGTAAAATGAAGCGTTGGATCCAGATTACTGAGCTTTTCCAGCACTTCTTCTGCTGCTTCCCTTTGATTTGTTTTTCTGTAGCCAATGGCCATTATCTTATAGGCAGTAATATTAAATTCATTAAAAGAAATGGCTTTACGAGCATAATTCAGTGCTTCCCGGTAATTTTTTTCCTTCAGGAATATTCCGGCCAGTTGTGTGTAGGATGCAGTACGATATTTCACAGAAGCTGCTGAAACAGAGTATCCGCTTTTAGCTTCATTTGTTTCACCCAGCTTATAAGAGCTCAGGCCATAAATATAGTTGGCTTCAGGATCATAAGTATCAATAGCCAGGGACTTCAATACCAGGCTTTTCGTGGATTTGTAATCCATTTTCCTGTATAGAAGCAATGCTTTCCTGTTTATTGCCGGAGCAAAAGGCTTCTCCTTTTCAAGGCATTTGTCATAATAAGTCATAGCCTCAATATACCTGCGTTGTTTTTCCAGTTCCAGGCCTCTAATATAAAGTCCATAGGCCGAATTCCAGTCGAATTCCTTATTGGGCTCTATGGGCCTGTCCACTATCCTTTCCTTTAAGGAAGAACTATAGCTTAGTTTTGAATCACCCAGCTCAATTGAATAATACTGGTCCTTTTTAATTACAAACTGAAGACTATCTAATTGCAATGGCCTTAGGGTAATCCTTTTGTGTAGTATTATTTTTTCTCCCGAGCGAACTACCAGATCCTCATCCAGTTTTTGGAGGGCACTGATTTTAACTTGAATTTTGTTCCCATTTTCCTCAACATTCAATACTGCAAATTCTGATGCAGCGACCATGCCCCCTGTTTTTACAAGAGGGAACCATATTTCATTCATAATATCTGCATCATAAGCCTGAAACTCTTTGTGTTTAAAAGGGGTAAATGTACTGCTATATGATGCCTGGTTAAAGAGCTTTCCAGCCTGGAATTCAATATACTGCCCATCATTATCTGTAAGCAGGTCTTCCCATACCATTCCCTGTCTTGAAAGTCCCCATATCCAGAGTTTCTTTCCGGGCTTATCATCGTATGAAGCAAGATGTCCAAAACCAAAATCATCATCCAGCCAATAGCCCCCAAAAAAATTTGTATAAGAATTGAGTACATGGTAGGATTTATAAGAACCAAAATCATTATTTTCATAATAGGACAGGTTGCGCTTATTCTCAATGGGCCATGTTGCATATTCACCTCCATGGCCAATATAATGATCCCCTGGATACACAAAATGCAGCTTACCGGATGCTTTTGCTGCCGCATTCATCCAATGGTAATAAGTAGTTGGTACAGGAGTGATGTTAAACCAGGATGCTTTTGTTTCAAAGTATGCTTTATCTTTTTGCAGTAAAATTTCCACATTCCATTTCGTCCGGGAAGGAAGATCAATGGCTCCGACAGTGCAGGAAACACTTCCGTCGGCATTTTCTTTAATGGTATAATCAACCGGAGTTGCACAAGTTGGTATATGACCAATGTCTCCAAAGTTGTATTCCAGTCCACCGGAGGTCCATGGGCCCCGCATAGCTACATCCCTGAATTTTACTACATGATTGTAATACAAAAACTCCTTACCGGTTGATTTTTCAACAGCACCCCAAACCTTTCCGCCAATATCGGGACATACAAAAACTTTTATATATTCATTTTCCAGGATCACCATTTTCCATTTCTTTTGAATGCTGCTGTTGGTGTAACCATCAAACCTGAAGTAGGGATATATCCGGCCAATATTTGGCACCGGATCAGGATCTGAGAACTGGTATGTTTTCATGCTCATATTTTCCACCCGGATGTCAGCCTTTTGTGCTTTCAAAATGCCGGGTGAACATATGAGAAGGATTATAATGGAAGATACTTGCCTCATAGTAAGAATTTTGATTTTAGTTAACATAATCCTAAATGTACAGTAATCATCTATTGCTTTTATATTTCAGGACGTATAAATTTATAGAAAATAAATAAAATCCTTAATATTTTCATTACACTACTTGTAAGTAAGAATGTAATTTAAAAAGAATCAGGGATTACTCCCACTCCTTCGTCGTGGTTGTGATCCCTGGAGGAGGCTCCCAGCAAGCCAAACAAAACCAACCGGCTTCGCCGGGTTGTCTTTTTTATTTCCCTGTTCCCTTACAAAAGCAAGCTTTTGACGGATCCCGGGAAATAAAAAACCACGCTGATCGCGTGGTTTTGTTTGGCTTGCGGAGAGAGGGGGATTCGAACCCCCGGTACCCGATAAGAGTACGCCAGTTTAGCAAACTGGTGGATTAAGCCACTCTCCCACCTCTCCGGTTAAAAAGTACTTAAGTCCGACAAAAGTAAATATTCAATAAATCATTGCAAAAGAAAACTTAAACTAATTTATCAGCAGTGTCTGGTAAAGTTAAATATTAAGCAAGGTATTTCCAGGTCTCCAACTTCGGGGCGAGGCCCTGATTCATTCCCCTCCTGGGAGGGGTTAGGGATGGGTACTGATTCATTCCCCTCCTGAATTAGGAGGGGTGGCCTGAGCCCCTCAAACCAGGTTCACTCCGTTAACTAAAGCAAGTGGGGCAAAGGACGGGGTGGTATAAGCTAAAAAGCCGGGGAAATAGTTAAATATTCTTTATATTTACTTTACACAACAGCTTAAATTAATACTGATAAAATCAACAGACCAATGAAAATCAACCGAAGGAATTTTATTGTTAAGGCCGGGATTGGCCTCAGCGCACTGACTGTTATACCCAGGCATGTTATGGGGGGGAAAGGATATGTAGCAGCGAATGACCGTATTAACCTGGGATATATAGGAACAGGAAAACAAAGCTACACTCTACTGAATAATATTAACAGGTGCAAGGAGACAATTGTGCTGGCTGCCTGTGATGTTGACAGTATCAAACTTGAAAATTTCAGGCAGAAGGCTGAAGAGCAGAATAGTATCAAGCTGGGTGAGGGGAAGTTCCAAAAAGTGGATAAATATGAATTTTACAGAGAGCTGCTGGAAAGAAAAGATATTGATGCCGTGATCATTGCCAGTCCCGATCACTGGCATGCAATGATGGCTGTTGATGCAGCCAAAGCCGGAAAGGATATATATTGTGAAAAACCCATGGCACTCACCGTTGCAGAGGGAAGAGCAATGGTGAATGCGGTAAGAAAATACGAAGTGATTTTCCAGACCGGTAATATGCAACGTTCCTGGCGCAATTTCAGGCATGCCTGCGAGATGGTTCGTAACGGTTATATTGGTATGGTAAAGGAGATTAATGTAAGCGTTGGTGATCCGGTAATGACCTGCGAACTTCCGGCAGAAGCTGAACCTGATTACCTCAACTGGGACCTGTGGGTAGGTCCTTCAATGTTCCGGAATTACAACTCAATTCTGTCTCCACCGATTGAGGACCAGAACTGGGCAATGTGGAGACTTTACCGTGGTTTTGGTGGTGGGATGATCACAGACTGGGGTGCTCATATGTTTGATATTGGCCAATGGGCACTGGGAATGGACAGGTTCGGACCGCTTGAGTTCATCCCTCCCGAAAAAAGGGCAAAAAGGGGACTGGTCATGAAATATTCGAATGGTATGCTAATGAAACATACTGATTGGGGCGAGTTTAATGCCGTCCAGTTTCTGGGGTCAGCAGGGAAGATCGAGATCAGCCGTTCGTTTTACCGCTCAGATATCGAAAAACTTACCGAAATGAAGCTTAAGGAAACCGATGAAGCTCTATATACAAGCAACGATCATTATCAGGATTGGGTAGATGCCATAAAGAACCGCACCAGACCCGTTTCAGACGTGGAGATTGGTCACCGTACATCCTCCCTATGTAATATTGTGAACCTGGCATATGATCTTGAACGACCGCTTATATGGTCTCCCTCCCAGGAGCAATTTATTGATGATAATGATGCTAATGCTCTTCTGACAAGACCTTTCAGGGGAAAATGGAATTTCACGGATTTTTAATTACACCAATAATTGTTAGACAGTGTTTGGATTTGAACTTACCAGCTAATATATATTCAAGATTTTACTGCTATAGCGGGAAATGCATCCATTTGATATCATAATACACACAAAATATATAATAAATTAATAATTTTACTGCCATAACAGTATTTTTTATCAACTTTATGATTAAATCCTTGGAATTCTTATCAGAAATCCATAATTTTACTGCCATAACAGTATTATCATGAATACTTTTAGTAAAATTTCAGAGCATGTGCAAATTCACAGAAAAAAAGCCGGTTTGAGTCAGAAAGTGCTAGCTGATCTTGCCGGAGTGGGGAAAACAGTGATCTATGATATTGAGAAAGGTAAGGATACGGTCAGATTCAATACACTTGAAAAGGTGTTGGATGTTTTGAATATATCTATTGAATTAAAAGGGCCAATGATGTAAAAAACTAAATTTTATTAAATGCGCAAAGCCAGGATATTTTTATATGGAATAGAAACAGGGATACTTATTGAGCAGGAAAAGAACCGGGAATATTCATTCATTTATAACTCACAATACTCCGGTGAACCTGTATCACATACCATGCCTGTCGAGGAAAGGAAATTCAGATTTGACAGTTTTCCTTCTTTCTTCGATGGTCTTCTCCCTGAAGGAGTTCAACTTGACGGCTTACTTCGTAACCGGAAAATAGACAAAGACGATTATTTTGAACAGTTGATAACAACCGGTTCTGACCTGGTTGGAGCTGTAACCGTAGAGGCTATACATGAATAAATGCCCTATCACATACGAAGAATGCAGCGGGAAGTATTCCGGTAGTGGTTTAAAGCTATTGTCACCGGTGCTGAAAACATTAAATGATCTGAAGTATACAGCAGAAGAGCAGCGTCTGCAAGCTTTCCTGAGATCATATAAAATGTCGGTTCAGGGAATGCAGCCAAAATTAAGTGCAATACTTAGTCCCTCCTCATCATCATTCAGGATAGTTGATATCAGGGGCAAATATATTTTGAAACCTCAGCATCAGTATTACCCGGAACTGCCTGAAAATGAGAGTTTAACAATGAAGCTGGCAGGCTTAATTAATATTGAAGTCCCAGTATGTGGGATGGTATGGTCAAAAGATGGCAGTTTTACATATTTTATTAAGCGTTTTGACAGGTACGGTAAAACCAAGAAGCTTCCCCTGGAAGATTTTGCACAACTTGCCGGAATGACGAGGGAAACAAAGTACAATTATTCTTTTGAGAAACTAATTGTACTTTTAGATACTCACTGTACTTTTCCGGTCATTGAAAAAGCCAAATTACTCAGAAGAACCATATTTAATTACCTGTGTGGCAACGAAGATATGCATCTTAAGAATTATTCGCTTATCAGCAAGGATGGCAAGGTTGAGTTATCACCTGCATATGATTTATTAAATACTTCAATCGTATTATCAGGTGATATTGAGGAATCGGCATTGCCAATAAAGGGAAAGAAGAAAAAACTCAACAGGTCGATACTGGTTGATTATCTGGCGTTTGAAAGAATGGAGCTTAGTGAAAAAATAGTTTTCAGCATTCTTAAAGAAATTAGTAATGTAACTGAATCATGGATACAGCTGATCAACAAGTCATTTCTATCAGTCAAACTTAAGGAATCTTATAAAGGCCTGCTTGAAGAAAGATTATTAAAAATGGGTTTATAGAGATAACAATTGCGCTACTAAAATCTTTTGCCTAATCGAATAAATTATTATACATTTGCACTCCGAAAAAGGAGATTATCCGCCTTCGCCAAGGCTACGGCGGACACTGCGGGGTGTAGCGCAGTCCGGTTAGCGCACCTGCTTTGGGAGCAGGGGGTCGCAGGTTCGAATCCTGCCACCCCGACAAAACAAAAACCTTGCACATAGTGCAGGGTTTTTTATTTAACTCCGATTCAAGCTTGCTTGAAGAAGGAGGGAAATAAAAAATCCT